>TARA_R110002073_G_scaffold80260_8_pt1 | contig 11803 bp, 14 predicted proteins | sample TARA_R110002073 | Tara Oceans TARA_R110002073 (sample SAMEA4397174) | marine metagenome | biome: Polar Biome; feature: [DCM] deep chlorophyll maximum layer (ENVO:01000326); material: water (ENVO:00002006), including particulate matter (ENVO:01000060) such as... | depth 40 m
CGGAGAGTCGTTTCGTCACAGTCAATGAGCGAGTCGGCATCGTACAGATCGTCGAACGGCCGCGTTTCGTAATCGACAACAAGCCCCGGAATCGGCACCGCCATCACGAACTCGTGCTTGGTGTCTCGCGTCAGTAGTCGCACCTGGATGGTTTTCGTTCCATCGTCGAGCAAGGTGAAAACGAAACCGCGTGCCGTCGTGCCGGGGGCGATCGCACCGATTGGAAACGCGTGTTCACGAAAGTATTCGTCCATACGTCGATTCGCACGTCGGGCTCCGAGAAACTTGAGCGGCAGCAGAACCAGCAGCGGTAAGAAAAACCAGGCCAACGCACCGAATCCCGCCAACCGTTTGACGATTGCGAAGTGATTGACCAACGCCGCCTCGAGCGGTGGGTAATAGTTTGGGTCGAGATAGACGCGGTCAAAAAACAGCGGCCCCTCGCCTCGATTGCTGATCTCCAACCAGACTGGCTGGATACCTCGACGCGCGAGCGGTACCCCAAAGAACCGATTGCTTTCATGGCCGCTGAGTGCCGCGACCTTGACCTCGGCGTGACCTTCTTGACGGGTCTGCAGCCGCTCCAAAAAGGGGCGTTCGTCGGGATGTGGCGTGTAAGGCACGCCAAGTCGGCGGAGCAGTGGTAGTTGCTTATTCATCGAGTACCTTTTTCCGTTACAAAGCGGCAGACGGTAATCGTACCGGGACTAGCGGCGAACAGAATCAGGGGTGTCAGAGACGCTTTCTGAGTGGTTTGATCCGTTGCCGAGCCGCCGGAATCGGGCGAATCTCGCCGGAGCATCGCAAATCCCATCCAGGTCAGCACAAATCCGCCAGCGACACTGAAGGCGTCGAGCGAAACGCCAAAGGTCTGCAGCATTTTGGCTCCGAACAGAGCGGCCAAACTTGGAATCACCAGAATTGCGATCGAGGCTTGAATCCCATCGCCGAGTTTCTCCCGCGAACTTCGTCTGCTTTCCAGTTTGGAAAAAAGGACGCCACCGATGGCGGGATTCACTAAGGAGAGCACCGTCACAGTCGCTTGCAGATGTTCATTCATGGTGCCACCTCCGCAGAAGTGTTTTCCGGTTCGGGTTCGTAAATTCCCGGAATCGGTGAATGCAATAGGACGACGCGAATCAGATAGATCGCCACCGGCACACCCAGGATCAGCCCCCACATGCCGAAAAAATGCTCGGCGACCAACAAGATCACGATCACCAGAACCGGATGCAGATGGCCAATTTTTCCGATGATCCGCGGCGACAAGATCATCCCTTCGATCAAATGGATGATCCCAATCGCCACAATCACCTGCATTGCCATCCACAATGAACCGCCAGGTTGCAGAATGGCAATCAAGCAAATCGGAAAGCCTGATAAAATCACACCCACAACCGGAATAAAACTGAATACAAACACAAGCAACGCCAGAACGAACTTGTACTCGACACCAATTAACCAGAGGGCCAATAGAGTTAGACATGCGTTGATGAAGGCAATCAGCACCTGGCCCTGAAATGATTTTCCCATCAGTTTTCCCAACGCGACGATCCCTGGTGCGACTTCATCAAAGACACGCCGCAATCTCGTGTTGCGAATCCCGGCGACGCCCGATTTGACGCCGTGCCATTCGATCAACATGAACACTGCCAATAACAGAGCGGTGCCGACTTGAATCGGAATTCTCACCACCTGTCCGAGTCCTTCGTCCAGCCGCTGGACTCCAGCTTCGAGCACTTTAGGGCCATCGGCAGCCGCGTGATCACGCACCCAATCGACCGTGTGACTGGTGCCCCACCACTGTTGTCCCAACTCGAGCTTTTTCGCCGACTCAAAATCGAATTGCTGATGTGCCGCCGACTCCGGTTTGGTTTTGTCATGTTGCTGGACCGCGGCGGTGAAGGCTGGTTTCCCTTTGGGATAGGCGGTGGCGAGCGTTTGAAAGTAGGCGTAGTCAACCGGTACGTGGTTGGCTGCGTCGGCGAACTGAGTTTCGTAGAACTTCTTAAACTGAGTCTTGTATTGCGGCGAGCTGCGGAAGTTATCCCAGGCCTGAATCGACATCGCGCGGCCCCACTGGTCGGTGAGTTGTGCTAACAGCACCGGGTCGGCGTTGACATCGGTCCATATCCGTTGGCGGATTTGCTCGTCACGACGAGACTCGAAGTCAGGCGATTGGCTGAGCTTGACCAATTCATCCGGCTTCTGCGTGGAGGCCTGCTTTGCCCGCCAACGCGAGATGTAGTAGTCACTCTTGTCATGGAATAACTCGGGCGCCTTGGTTTCCAAAAACCATTGTTTCAGCGGCGTCCCGGCAACCGTCGTATCCGAACGCAGCTGAAGCACTTGTGTCTGTTCGTAATTGGATTCGAATTCGGCTTCGAGTCGCGAGTGAAGCTTGGGGAATTCTTGGTACAAGCCGTTGCCGTGACGACCGGCGGTTTGAAATTCACGCAGCGCAGTCTGGTACCGCGAATCGTCCGGCGTGCCGTACAGGCTGTCGAACTTCCACTTGCCGACTGTATTGGCCAACAACGTGTTTTGCACTTGCTCGGCATTCGCGTCCTTTAACTGTGCCAGTAAGCTCTTGCCTTCGCGAATCAGCGGAGGGACAAAAAATCGTCCGAGCCCGAAAAACGCGGCACAGATCAAAAAGAAGACGACCAACGTCAGGATCAAGTCGAGCCGGTGGTCATCACGCTCGCGCCGCATGGCACGCGTCAAGACTCCCACTACGCCACGAATCATGAAACACAATAGAAACGTAAGAAAGCCAATCAGAAAGAACTCTCGCAGCACAAACAGCAGTACAAGGAACACGCCCCATATCAACGGCTTTTGCCACCACGTTTGCTCAACCAACGATGGTGTTGATGACGCGGGAATGTCAGATGTTCGGTCCAGCGAGTGGGAATTATCGTTTTCAGTCAACTTTTCAGACTCGTTCATGATTCTACCTTCGTGAACATCAACACAAATCAGTTCCGATCAAATCCACCGACGCCATCGCAGGAAAATCCATGACCCAATCGCGATCACCACCATGGCGGTACACGCGATAACGAAACCTCGTGGGTTGTGTTCGTCAGGTATTCCGGCGACGTTCATCCCCAACAGCCCCGTTAAGAAGCTGAGCGGTAAAAACACCGTGGCCACAATCGTCAGGTTGTAAGTAATGCGATTCAACCTTGCGTTCAATTGGGATTCCATCTGATCACGCAACAAATGAGCTCTTTCGTGACAGTCTTCGAGAATCTCCAAGTAGCTTCGTACGCGTTCCGTCACGGCCTCGACCGACCGCCTCTCCGCCGCACTGATGACGAGTGATTGATCAGAAACTATGAAGACCAACAGGTTTCGCAATGCAATCAGCTGGCGACGTGCGTGAATCGTCTTTCGCCGCACAAGATCTAGATCCTCAATATTGGGCTCTTCCTCTGATTCCAGTATTTGATCCTCCAACTCATCCGTTTCGCTAGAAACATGGACAAGAATCTTTTCCAGCTCATTGATGTGGCTGTTGATCAGCGAAGTCAGTATCTCGAGCGGCGCCCATGTGCCCTGCTGCTGCGATGCAGTTGACTTCAATGCCTCTAGCGCCGGTATCGTTTCAGAACAGACGCTGATCACGCGATCACATTCGATCCACAATCGAATGGACGTGAAATCACCCTCGTTTGCTTTGGGTAAGACCTTCCTCGCGTGGAAACAAATCACGACACCACCGTCGAGAATTTCGTGGTGGTTGATCGTGCCAGACTGAAGTAATCGAACGACGACTTGTTCGGACAACCCTGACTGATTCTGAAGCCATGCCGCTGTCTCGGCCGCATGGCTATCGAGATCAACCCAGGAAATCGTCTCCGACCCACCCTCGGCGGCCTTTCGTTGAAGCGTGAAAATGTCGGGCATTATCTTTCCGTCTTTCGAATCATGACTGCGTGTATCGGCTGGCAAAAGCGAGCCCTAACGTCAGTAGCAAACTTCCGATGATCGAAATATGCAAGTGAAAGAACATGTTTAGCGAAACACAGACGACAGCAAATATCACCAGCTGCCAGACTGCATTCTTAGTCATCGGTCAACTCCATATTGGCGTGCGGCAACACCTTGCTATTGCGAAAGTATTTGCAGCAAACCATTTCATTTTGGTGTAACGTCGTGCCGTCGTAACGATGAACTGCGCGTGATTGTTCAATGGAAGCTTGTCATTGCTATAGCACTCAATCTTTCTGCGAACCGTCTGCCTGATTGCCTCACTATCCAATCTGATTCAGCCGCACTGACGTCCATTGTTCTATCTTGGCACTAACGAAATGGACCAGGTAATCGCTTTGGTTGACTCCATCGAGGTGAATCTTGATTTAAGCATGGGAGTTTTTTCTTCGCTTGCAATTACACTTTCGTGTAACACCGCGGACCTGTTGTCGTATGCCGTCGTGGTGGGCCGCTGTGCAGATCCCGCTGCAAATCCGTCGAAAGCGGCGTGTCTGAATCTTAAGCTGTTGTACGAGCAAAACGGCCATCGTGAAGGGACGATGCCCGACAGTGCGAGTGAACAGGAATCGGCTGTCATGACCCGTGATGGTGTTACACCAAGGTCTAATAACGGGCAGAGCGTTTTCAGCCTAAACTTAAACTCACCAGTTCGGTAAAGGAGCACGTGTCAGTCTCACAACTTTTTCATCTGGAAACGGGCGGCAGAAGGATGAATGGACGAGAGCTCCCAAACGTTCGTTAACGAACAGACCCGAACAGAGACGCTTGCCAGCGGCACGGTCGACCGTCTCCGCAAACCACAACGCCGTGAAAGAGTTTTGTGCTGCAAATTACGGCATTGGCGTTTTGTAGCGATGCTCGCCAGAGCGTGGATTGTTGGCGCGCAGATGCGGATCACCAGCTTCTGGCGAAGGTCGCTACCAGAAAATCGTTCGCAGCGTACCGTCGTAGCGACGCGTTTCGATTCGGCCGGAAGTCACATTCTACTTCGCTTTTCTTACTGAACCTGTCACCATGAATCCGCTCAACCTTTTCCGCCGTTCGAGACGTGACGCGCGGCACCCGCAGGCTCACATGACGTGGGCGTCGCGAAGCATTTCCAAGACCGTCACTCGCACCGGCTTGATTTTAAAGAAGCAGCTTTGGATCTGGCCGATTGTTGCGGTGATCATGCTGTCGACGATTGGATATTTTGTAAGAGGCGCGATCGAATCAACGATCAAGGACAACGTCAGTTCGGGTTTGCAGACTTTGGTCAGCGTGGAAGCCGAAATGTTGCAAAAATGGTTCGAGGTTCAGGAATCGACGGCGCAAACGTTGGCAAATGACGCGACGCTTCGTAACACGGCCTATCAGTTGCTGGAGACAAACAGGACGCAAGACTCGCCTCCGTCGGGCCTCGAGTCGGATCTCCACAGGCACTTGGCTGGGGAACTCGGTCCAGCTATGTCGGCACACGGCTACGTCGGTTTTCTGTTAGCTGATAAATCAAAACGCATCGTGTCGTCATCACACGCAGCGTTGATAGGGCAACAGGATATCCCGGAGTACGAGCATTTTCTTAATCGCGCGCTCAATGGCGAAACCTTGGTCTCGCAGCCATTCGCAAGCGTGGTGATGATGAAGAGTGCGGACGGTCGCTCTCGGATTGGCTTTCCGACCATGTACGCGTGCGCGCCGGTTCGTGATTCGTCGTTTCAGGTGATTGGCGTGCTGGCAATGCAAATACGACCGGAGCGCGAGTTTACGCAGATCCTGCAACTAGGCCAAGTCGGTCCCTCCGGGGAAACGTACGCCTTCAACGCCGAAGGCACGATGATCTCCAATAGCCGTTTTGATGAAGATTTGATTCTGCTTGGGCTGTTGCCGGACCATGCCGACTCGCAATCGATGCTCCATTTGCTGGTTCGTGATCCAGGTGAAGACATGACCCGAGGTTATCGACCGGAAGTTCGCCGATCTCAGTTGCCGCTGACGACGATGGTCGCCGATGCGGTCGCCGGCAATCCGGGCGTGAACGTGGATGGTTACCGTGATTATCGCGGTGTCCCCGTGATTGGCGCTTGGAGGTGGATGCCGAAATACGAAATCGGTGTGGCGACCGAAGTGGATGCCGCGCAGGCATTTCGGCCGCTTGTTATTTTGCAGCGAACGTTCATGATCATCTACATTTTGCTGATCCTCAGTGCGATCGCGATCTTTGTGTTCACGGTCGTCGTTGCTCGACTGCAGCGTCAGGCGCGGGACGCCGTGATCGAAGCCCAGCAATTAGGACAGTACACGCTGGAGGAAAAATTGGGTGAAGGCGGCATGGGCGTCGTTTTCAAAGGCCACCATTCGATGCTGCGGCGTCCGACCGCGATCAAGCTGCTGCACACTGACAAGGTTAACGAGACCTCCATCGCCAGCTTCGAGCGAGAGGTGCAAATCACTTGTCAATTGAACCACTCCAACACGATCGCAATCTATGACTACGGGCGAACTCCCGAGGGTGTCTTTTATTACGCGATGGAGTATCTCGATGGAATCGATTTGCAGGACCTCGTCACCGAATATGGACCGCAATCCGAAGCGAGGGTGATTCATATCTTGCTTCAGATGTGTGGTTCACTTTTCGAGGCTCATTCCCAGGGGTTGGTCCACCGTGACATCAAGCCGGCCAACGTGATGTTGAATCGACGCGGCTGTGAGCCCGACGTGGTGAAAGTTCTCGATTTCGGACTGGTTAAGGCAATCGAGCAGACCGAGGGTCAAAACTCTACTGGCGACGGGTCGCTGACGGGCACCCCGTTGTACATGTCTCCCGAATCGATCCAGGCACCGATGACGGTTGATGCCCGCAGCGATATCTACGCGGTCGGAGCGGTCGGCTATTTCTTGTTGACCGGACAACCGGTATTCGAAGCCAGTGGGATTGCTCAGCTATGTCAAAAGCATATCGAAGAAACGCCTGTTCCTTTGTCGAAGCGTGGTAAGACGCAGGTTTCAAATCAATTGGAGGACGCGATCATGAGTTGTCTGGAGAAATCGCGTGCCAAACGACCGCAAACGGCGAGAGACCTGGGGCTGTTGATTTCCCGCTGCGCGAACGCCGGTCAATGGACGATCGAAGACGGCGACCGCTGGTGGGGCCGACACGAACGCGGTTCGCAAGACTCTGCGGCTAGTGAGTCTGCGATGAGGGCGACCATGGATTTAACCATGGACCAGACAGCAATAAGCGAATCGGACTAGGCTGGGCACCATGATTAGCGGGCCGGAAGCAGTAGTGGGCCGGCAGCAAGTAGCGGGCCACTCACCACCGGCAGACAGGACTTGGATTACTGACAAGATCGACCGCCCAAAGTGCCACGTCATCCTAAAACCAACCCGTGGGAGCCAGGATTTCGATCGAACCTTCCAATTGGGACCACGTGCGATCCGTCGGTGGCACCTGGCGTCACAAGACAACCCAGTGTCGCGGCGGTCATGTCAAAATATTCACGATCGATGCTGATGACTTCGAGCAACAGTACCAAGAATCGTTGAGTGACACCTGCACGCCAGAGTTGTTGTTTGATCGCTGTTGGGTCGACACGCTGTTGACCAACGTCGTGAGCGAATTGCGGGCCGACTACCAGAAGGCAGAGAAAACGGCGCTGTTCGATGCGTTGTCGCCTTACTTGGCAGGCGGCCTGCCGCGTGACGTGATTGGAAAACAGTTGGGGATGAGCGCCGAAGCGGTGGCGATGTCACTGCACCGCATGCGAAAACGCTACGGCGAGATCCTTCGCCGCTCGATCGCTGACACCGTTGCCCATCCAGACGACATCGAAGACGAGCTGAGTCGATTGATGGAAGTCGTTGCGACTCGCCAAGCCAGATGATTGCGAATGAACCATCGTATTGCAGCGATTTCGTTCGCCAAAATTAACCAAGAAGTTCCAGCGCAGTCACAATCGGTTGCTTTGTCAATCGAACGTGCCTTTGAAACGAGACACCCAAACCAGAGATCTTTCGACTTTCGATCAGAGGACGTTTGCATACGGTGAACGGAGTCGAGCAGGAAATCGCGTCGTCACCGACCACTCGAAGGCTTTGTCATGCCTGTCGCTCTCCCCTTGCGTGAGCGGCGGCCAAAGTGGATTCGTTAAGAATCCACTTTGCCCGTGTCTAATGCTGGCCTGATTTTTTTGACCCCAGGGGGGACGTCTTTCAATCAGCACTTCACCTGCATTGCTGCTTAATTTTTCGGGTAGCGGAACTCTTCAAACGGCTTGTTGATTTTGTGAGTCGCTCGCGCGTCAGCGGCCCACTCGCTACCCGGTGCCTTACGGCCCACGGCTCACTAAATCAACATGCCGTCAAAGAGTTTAAGACCGGCGGGCATATACAACGAAAGTCTTGACGACTTCCGCTACCAACAACGCTAATTTTTTGCTGCGACGCAGCACTAGTCGACATTCACGAGTTCGACGATGAAGTGCAGGTGCGAGTGAGGAGGAATGGAGCCTGGGGAACCGCGTTCGCCGTAGCCGAGCTTTGAAGGCACCCACAGTTCGATCATTCCGCCCTGGCCAACGAGTTGAAGTCCTTCCGTCCAGCCGGCGATGACATTTTGCAAGGGAAAGGTTGTTGGTTTACCTCGCTCATAGGAGCTGTCAAACACTTTTCCACCATTGAGCCAGCCACGATAGTTGACGGTCACCGTGTCGTCGGCCGTCGGTTTCACGCCGTCGGACTTTCGTAGAATCCGATACTTCAGTCCTGAATCGGTCGCCGTGAACTCGAGTTCGGCATCCGCATCCATTGGACCCGTTCCGGCTTGAAGTTCAGGACTGTCGACGAACGAGGTTGGTTTCCATCTCGCTTTTGCGGTATCCGTAGTTACCAGCTCTGAAGAAAGGTTCGGGCTGGGTTTTGCGGTGGAGCGACACCCCGGAACCATGAATACGACGCTCAATAGACACCATGGCAACCAATTCTTCATCGTCGTTCCAACGCTCCAGTCTCGCAGCAATCCAAAATGCCCATCGGAAGCAACCTTGCCTCCATTTCTCGTTGGAGCCTCCATTCTTCATGGGGCCTCCATTAATCGTTGGGGGGAGGTTAGCGAATACTAGCTTTTCTTGAAAGTCCGTAATTCGTCAAGCTTTGCTTTCACGCCGACACTCACCTGGGAGGCGGCTTTGGGGTGGGCTCAAAAAGCTGAAACGGGTCGTTCGGTCGTTAGATTTGGGGCAGATAATGCCATTCCCGTCCCGCTGACAATGGTTCGCGAACCTAGACGCGTGATTCTCCGTTGAATCCGGCTTGTTAAATTAGTGAGCCGTGACGCGTCAGCGACCGGGGCCGGTGCGTTACCCCGTGCCTCGCGGCTCAGCACTGAGATTTGCAATTATGGATACAAGACAGAAAGATTGATGCGACAGAAAAATTTGAAAAAACGGATGTGTGGTGCATCGGAGCATTAGCACCATTCACTGTCGCCGCTGCCTGCTGAATAATACGCTCGGTCACGACCCAGCTTCATTCGTCTGTCCCCCCATTCGTCTGTCCACTGCTCTTCCTTTTCTACGGCCCGATTGGGGCGTGATCGGTTCGGCAAACAAGACAGACTGACGCCTGATGAACGCAGGGCGGCCCTCGTCCACATCTTCATTCGTTCGCGATTCGTGCCTAACAGTGTTCCCGTTATGTTGAAACACGCATTGCCACCCAAAAACTTGATCGTTGCTCGGTCCAAGTTTGTTTCAGCAATCGCTCCCTATTTTCTAACCCGCGATTTTTTAACCTTTCCAATTAAGTCTCCCGCCGTGCGATGCCTCGATTTGAATCGGCCGGTCAACCAACTAGCCATGCGGAAATGGTCGTTACCGATTGATGAGGTCGCGGATCGAAGTTCACGGCAGACAGAAAGATTGATGCAACAGCTGTTTCCCGGACTCACGACCGGCGCTTTCGCCGTTCGTCGCGTTGCGACAGACGGTTGGACTGTGATCCATCGGACTGTGTGCGTCGGACAAGGATAAAATTTTGGGCACACCCGAAGGAGACATCTGTGGCAAACCGTAAACGCAAGGCGTATCCTAAGATCCACGCGACACCGTTCTACTCGCCCGAAGGATCGGGCATCGCGTTTTGCAATGGAAAATAAACTTTTTGTCCTTGGTGATCGTCAACGTTCGTCGGCTCGAATTGGATCAGAGGCACACGCATGCGAAAACGAACCGTTAATTTAATCGCTTTGGCTGTCGCCTTGCTTGTGATTGGAACCGTGCTCGCTTACACCGTATTCGCGAGCCGATCCGATCTCGATGGTTTTGTCAAACGACGCCTCGCTCTGCTGAAGCAACTTGACTCCAACGTGATGAACCTCCCTAATGGTTTTGAACATGTGTTGCCGCCGAACGAGACATCATCTCATCCGCCAGCCGGACACATTGAATCCGTTGTAAAAAATGGCGAGCCTTGGTACGCCGACAACTTTTCATCCTACGATCTAAGAATCGTGGTACCGCTTAATGACGTGTCGCCGCGTGATATTCTCGATAAACTGTTCCCGCATTTGGCGACTGGGTTAGAGGAGCTTGGATTCACATCGCCAAAGAGTGGAGGTCCGGACTGGATTGTCGCCAACGGACGGGCCGCTCATTCGACATACTGGCGTGACTCCGACCGCAACTTTATTATCACTATCTCTGTCGTTATCGATGCTGAATCTGATTCCGCTCATGTTACACGGTATGTGCACGAGCGATTCGAATGAACAACACCGACGAACCTGGCATTGCATGCGAGCGGCGGCGACGTCGGTTTTGACTTCAATGTCTCGGGGCGTCGCCGTTTGAGCACCTCCGTTTTCCGGCTGAAACCGAAATTTGACAAATGGAGCCCAGTCTCTTCATGAACATCGGCAAAATTTTAGCCCACATCTCGTGTTCAGACCTTGCCCAAAGCTCAGACTGGTACAGTCGCTTGTTCGGCCGTCAGCACGACGTCTCGCCAATGGATACATTGCACGAGTGGCATCATGGACAAAATACGGGCTTGCAGTTGTTCTTGAACGCCAAGGCAGCGGGAAAATCGACCGTGACTTTAGTCGTCTCGGATCTGGATGCTAACAGACAATTGTTCGTTGACCACCAACTCGAGCCTGGTGAAATCGAAGAAGGTGATTCGGCTCGATTCGTTCGCCTCTATGACCCAGACGGCAACTTAGTCGTCATTGCCCAACCAAAGCAAAACTGAACTACCGCAGCGGCGGGCATAAGGCCGTGAATCGGGCGGCCGAGTCAGCGGCGTTCGAATATTGCGTTTTGACGCTTACGGGTGACCCGTATTCAACCTGTTCTCACGCGGAATCTTTCGACCTTATCGCTTCACGCCAACTCGCAAACTGCTTGTTTGATCCTCTTGCCGCGTTTCGGAACTGGTACTCTTGGCTTCGGCCGGGCGGTGCCGTCGTCGTGATGGATGGACTATTTGATCGTCACGACTGGTCCGAGAAATGGGAAGGTGTGGTTGATACGCTTCCGCTCTCTGCCTGCCGAACGACAGCGACTGTCCCCTACTTGCTCGAGAACACTGGTTTCCGGATCGACTTTGTGGGGCTGATGGACCACACGAACGCGTTGCCCTCTACACGAACGCAGCGCTACATGGTCGCGGCGACTAAACCGCACAGGTAACCACTCGGTGCAGACGTGAATTGGCAAAGGTTTGAAGACGAATGGGCGGGGGAGACAGGGGAGACACGGGAGACACGGAGACACGGAGCTGGGAGTGAGGAGTGAGGAGTGAGGAGTGAGGAGTGAGGAGT
>TARA_R110002073_G_scaffold133122_25_pt1 | contig 11801 bp, 8 predicted proteins | sample TARA_R110002073 | Tara Oceans TARA_R110002073 (sample SAMEA4397174) | marine metagenome | biome: Polar Biome; feature: [DCM] deep chlorophyll maximum layer (ENVO:01000326); material: water (ENVO:00002006), including particulate matter (ENVO:01000060) such as... | depth 40 m
TCCGCCGGATCCGCAGATCCACGCACCACCACCCCTTTTTGATTCCAGCCCAAATAGGCATGCACGTCCGCCGGGCAATAGCGAAGCGTTAAACCACACCGTCTGCGGTCGCTGACGTTCGGGGACGATCCGTGCAGCAACAAGTCACTGTGAATCGAAATCTGTCCCGCACGCAGCGGAGTTAATTGGTGAGTGCCGTATTGCTCGGGTCGATCCACCGTTTGATCCAGCACGTTGCCCGCGTTTGAATCGCTGACCTCAAAATCAATCAGCCCGTGTTTGTGTGATCCCGTGAACACCTCCATGCATCCGTTTTCAGCATCGGCATCGTCGATCGCCAACCACACCGTCACAGCTTTTGTAGGTGTTAACGGCCAATAACTACAATCTTGATGCCAATCGACACGCTTGCCATCCCCCGGCATTTTGCAAAAGAAATGTGATCCCCAGCCGATCACGTTCTCGCCCAACAGGTCCGCGACGAAACGGACGGTTCGCTCGTTCGTCAATAAATCCCACACCGGTGCATGCTTTAGATGGGCGCTGCTGATCGAGTAGCTGTCTTTGCCCGCCGCAAATGTCTCTGCTAATAGCTGATCAAAGTATTCGCGAATGGCACCGATTGCAGCGGAGTCGTAAACGTCCAGCGGTCCGAGGTACCCATCGGCGTTCCAGCGGTCAATCTGCTCAGGCGTTAACAGTTGCGGCGAATCGTTGTGGGTAGGGCAAAAGCCAATTTCCCGCTGCTGAGACCCGATCGAATCACGATCGGGAATGATATCAAAGTCAGTTTTGTTCATCAGGGACTTTCCGCTACCGATGCGAGGGCGACGAAACAAAAGGTGAGTCAAGGAATCGGGGGCGGTTGGTAGCCCCACTATGATTCTCTTCGACAGCAAACACGGTGGTCAACCCACCCCTCGCTTGCGACCTAGCTTTCCTGCGATGCCTAGGTTGCCTGCCTTGCGGCATGCTAGCGTTGATAACCGCTCAATTTTTCGTGAAACATTGCAAATACGACTTGGTCCTTTTTTACAAGTTTCGTTAAACTTCCAGGCCTACGCAGCCGAGGCACGCTGCCCACACCGTCACAGGTTGGACGCAAACGAAACGATTTTGGTGACGCAAGCGGCAGAGGAACCTTTTGCAATTCTTTTCAAATGATTTGAAAGAACGGCGGCTGTAACGTGTTTTGCAGGGACGCCCACATCGCTGAACTCGCAAAACGGTAATGCCACGGAGTTATCCCAGGGAGGGAACCCATGCCGGGCGAGTCGTTCCGATTTATTCACGCTAGCGATTTTCATCTCGAATCTCCTCTCGGGGACCTCGATGCGATCCCGAGTCACCTTCGTGACGCGATGGCCGATGCGCCACGCCGCGCGGCAAAGGCGATTTTTGAGGCCGCGCTGGCCGAAAACATCGATTTCGTGGTGTTTTCCGGCGATCTACTGAATCCTCAAGCTGCTGGCCCGCACGGGATGGCGTTGCTGTTGGATTATTTCGAGAAGCTGAACGCCAAGAAAAAGCCGGTATTCTGGGTCGCTGGCAACGCGGATGACCCGCAAAAGTGGCCCGAAGCCGCCCCGCTGCCTCCCAACGTTACGTTGTTTCCCAAGAACAAAGCGATCGCGGTCCCCGTTCAACGCGCCGGACGCACGATTTGTGTTGTCGTCGGCCGCAGCAGCGAAGGTCGTTCGTCGCTGCATGTTCCGAGTTTCCGCGTCGACCCGAGCGACGAATACACGGTCGCGGTCGGTTATGGTTCTTCGGACGCCGACGCGCTGAAAGAAGGCCGTTTCGACTATTGGGCTCTCGGCGGCAAACACAATCGCCAGGAAATCGAAGGAGGTGCCGAAGGAGCCGCGGTTTACTGTGGGTCTCCGCAAGGCCGCTCGCTCGACGAACCTGGCCCGCACGGTTATTCGATTGTGGACGTCGACGCCGACCAAACCACTCGAGTGCACGAAATTGAATGCGATGCATTTCGTTACTGCAAAGTGGATATTGATGCATCCGAGATTGCCGCGGTCGGCAGCATCCGCAATCTATTGGGCGAACGCATCGTCCGGCTCCAGCACGAGAACGGCGGACGCCATCTGCTGATTGGCTGGGATATCTCGGTCAGCAGCGGCGAGAACCTGCATGCAATTGGCGACGCCGAGGAATTGCTGCAGTGGCTGCGACGCGAATTCGGATCGGGAACGCCAGCGGCTTGGACCGCATCCTTGGTCGTTCGCCCGCCACGCCACTACCCCAAGTCGTGGAACGAAGAAGACACGATTTTGGGTGACTTTTTACGTGCCGCGGACAAGCATCGCAAAAACGACGGACGCGAATTGAACTTGCTGCCGTTCACCGAAGAGCACGAAGGGATCCAAAGCACGACCTCGACGCTATTGGCGGACGTTCCCGGTTCGGCACGCGAACACATTCTTGACCAAGCGACGCTACTGGGTGTCGAACTCCTGCGTGGCGGCAAGCCAAATTTGGTGCAAAAATCATGAAGATCAAAGACATTCAAATTGATGGTTTCGGCGTTTGGACCGGATTGTCCGTCGACTCACTTTCCGATGGCATGACGCTGTTTTATGGCCCCAACGAGGCTGGCAAAACAACGCTGATGCAGTTCCTGCGAGCGATGCTGTATGGGTTCACCCCAGATCGCCGCGAACGCTATATCCCGCCGGTTTTCGGCGGCACCCCAGGCGGCGCGATCCGTGTCACGGGGCCCGGCGGCGGCTACCAGATTCGCCGCACCAGCCAATTGACCGACACCGGCGTGACCGGCAATCTGAGCGTCACTGGACAAGACGGGTTGTCGCAAGGCCAGCATCGGCTGAGCAGTTTGCTCGGCCAAATCGACGAGCCAATCTTTACCAACGTGTTTGCGATCGGCATCCGTGAGCTACAAGAACTAAGCACGCTCGACGGTACCGACGCTGCCGATGAGCTTTACAAATTGTCCAGCGGTCTGGATCGCGTTTCGCTCGTCGATGTGCTTCGCAGTTTGCGCGAAGGCCGCAAGAGCATGATCGGCAAGGACAGCGTCATCGACTCGGAAGAGGCGGGCAAGGTCGCCGCGATGATCCGCAAACGCGAGAAGTTGCGGGACGAAGTCGAGCAGCTCACCCGGCACGGCCGACGTTGGAGTGAGCTGGCAAGCCAGCGACGATCGCAACAGCAAGAAATCGAAGCGTCGTCCGAGCGAATGATCGCTTGGGAACGGGAAGCACGCTGCGTTGAAATCGCAACCAGCGTTTTCGACACCTGGAAACAACGCGAAGCATTGGCGGCATCGATTGCGGAAACGGAGCTCGAGTCCGAGTTGCCAGACGATGCACCCGGCCAATTGGTCCAGATCGAAGCGATGATCGAGGACAGCAAGGCCAAGATGGAAGAGGTCAAGGCAAAACGCCGTGAATTGCGGGTCAAAAACGAGCAGTTGCCGGTCAGCAAACGCCTCTTCGACTTGCAGGGCAAAATCGAAGCCGCCTCCGAACAAGCCACTTGGGTGGAGGCGCTCGAAGAGCAAATCGAGCGTCTTGACGGGCAAATCGACAAGGCCCGCAAGCAGCTCGAAGCGGACGCCGACCGATTGGGAATCGACGAAGCCGACAAGGTCGCGATCACCGAAGGCGATATGTCCAAGCTTCCCGATTTGTCCAAACAGTCACTAGCGACGCTTTCGGCTCCCGCAAAACGGGTTAAGGAGCAGCTGTTTCTCCTAAAGCAAGCTCGCAGCGAAGGTGCCGAGCATAAGACACGCGCCGAGAAGATGGGCAGTCAGTTGCAGGGCGTCCTGTCGCGAGCTCGGGCGACCAATCTGCAGCAGGCCATCCGCGAAGAAAACGAACTGATCACCGCGCTGCGGCACCGTGCCCAACTCGGCGAACATATCGAAAAGCTGAAGCGGCACTACCGCGATTTAGAAAAAGAAACGGTCGACTTGACCACCGACGAAGCGCTTCCGATGGACCGGCTGATATTATTGGCTGTCCCCTTTATCTTCGGCGGAATGTCATTGGTCTATGGCGTGTCGAACATGCTGGGGTTGACCTGGTTCTCGCCGGATCCCGATCCCACCAAAGGCATGTTTTGGTTGACCGTCGGATTCATGGGCATGCTGACGTATTACTTCGGCAAAGAGAACGGGATGCGTTCGACGTCTCGCGATCTGGAGGATTGCGAGCGTCAAATCGACACGCTCCGCAAACAGATCCGTGAACTGGAAAGCGAGCGAAACGAAGCCGACTCGACGCTGCCGACCAGCAACGAAACGATCGAGTTGCGAATTCGCGAAAGCGAGCAGCTGCTGGCAGAATTGGAATCGGTCTTACCGACCTACCACAACCACCAGGCGGCGCTGCAATCGTACAAGTCAGCGCGAGAGCGAGCGACCGAGGCCGCCGATGGATTAAGAGATTCGCGTCGAGAGTGGTCTGCGACTCTGAAGCGGTTGGGGCTAAGCGAATCACTTTCCCCATCGAGTGTTCGGAACCTGAGCGATGGTTACGAGACACTGCTTAGCAGTCGACGCCGCTGGGAAGAACTGAAGACCGAACGGGATCAGCGGAAACGTGAACGGCAAACCTTGGCTCGCCGGATCGAGTCGCTGTACATGGAAGCGCTCGATCTGCAAGAGAACATCACCGCAAAGAATCCTCGTGATGACGAGGAAGATGACGACAGCGAGCAGGCCGCCAAGAGAAGTCGCGTGCGGTCGAACCCGCTGGACCAATTGAATCATCTGCATGAAGAGCTGTCTCGCCAGCAACATTGGATCAAACAACGCCGCAGTCTGAAAGAGCAAGACCTCAAGCTGAAGAAGCAGCAAAGCGGATATTTTCGGGCGATCCAACGCGGCGAAACGCAGCGGCGTGCGCTGTGGGCAAAATGCGGCGTCGCCACTCCCGAGCAGTTCTATGGGCTGGTTGATAGCAAAGCGAGCTTGGCTGAGATGCGAAAAGAGCACACTGAGCTCGACAAGCAGGTTCGGTCGATGATTGGCACGCATGTGGAATACGATGCCGTCGCTCGCGAGATCGAGGGTGCCAAGCAAAGCGACATCGAACGCCGCTGGGATTCGTTGACGACACGGATGAGCGAGACCGAAGCGCGAGTGGCTCAATTGCGAACGCAGCAGGGCGAGTTGGCTCAAGAGATGAAGCAGCTTGGTGAAGACTCGCGATTGACCACGGCGCAGTTAGAGCTGGCTTGTATCGAGCGAAAGATCATGGCGTCGGCGCGTCGCTGGCAAACGCTTGCAATGGCAAGCTGCCTGCTCGAAGACGTCTGCGGAACGTTCGAACGCGAGCGTCAACCCGAGACGTTACGAGAAGCGTCGTCGTTCCTCAACCAATTGACAGACGGAAAGTACAACCGGATTTGGACGCCGCTGGGCACCAACCGATTGAAGGTGGACGACACGGATGGCAAGTCGTTGCCATTGGAAGTGCTGAGCCGCGGAACCCGAGAAGCAGTCTTCATTGCATTGCGATTGTCGTTGGCTGCGGCCTACGCTCGTCGCGGAGTCATGTTGCCGATGGTGCTAGACGACGTGCTGGTCAATTTTGACCGTGACCGAGCGATCTACGCTGCACGAACACTGAAGACGTTTGCCGAGCTAGGGCATCAAGTCATGATGTTCACTTGCCACGAGCACATCGTCGATATCTTCCATGAAATCGACGTCCAGGTCCGAATGATGCCGCCGCAGGGGCAGCCGGGCCGCGCCGAGATTTTGCTACCGCAAGAACGCATCGAAGAAGAGCCGGTCGAAGAAGAGTACGAAGAGGAGGTCTACGAAGACGAGCCCGAAGAAGCGGCCCAACAAGAGGTTTTGCAGGACGAGGCCGAAGAGGAGCCCGCACCGGCGCCCGTGGTCGTGGTGGTCAAAGAGGAACCCAAGCCCGTTCCGAAAATCCTGTACGTCCGCAAAGACATCCCCAAAGTCCAGGCCAAGCCTGAACCCGTGGCCGAGGCTCCCAAGCCCGAGCCGGTCGTTGAAGCCGTTCGCCCCGAACCAGTGAAGCCCGAACCGGTAAGGCCCGAGCCTCCGAAACCGGAACCCAAGCCACAACCACGACGCCCCGAACCCAAACGCGTCAAGTCGATCGTCATCGAACCTGAATACATCGACGATGAAATCGACTACTCGGACCCCGAACCGTCGATCCAATGGGCATGGTTCGAACGCGAGCCATCGCGTCAACTTGTCTCTTCCGAGGAAAAGCTCGCTTCGGTCGCTCGTAGCGAGTGGACCGAATCGGGCGAAGCTGATCCCGACGAGGCAATGCCCGAAGAGGTCTGGGACAAGAACAATCCGTGGTGGCGTGCGACGGCTGAGTAAATGCGTGTGTCGGTGCTCATGAGCTCGACGAGTGGATTCGCAGCAACGGGCGACGCGGTTGTCTAGCATCGGGCGGCGTCCAGTGAATCGGGGATACCAATCCGCCTCGCGTCTTGATCGCGAGAGCGATCGAGGACACTGGCCCAAGCAAACGCGAAGCCCGTGAGTCGAGGATGGCGATTGCCCCCTTTGCTCACGCTATGGCTGTGGCGAGACAGGGCGTTTGCCGAAAACTTTTGTGATTCTCTCTTTCGCCACTGGCGGGATGCTTGTTAGAGTCGACTCGGCGAATCGGACCATATGGAAATGGTCGAGGCCCGAGTATCACGACTTTTATCAAACAGGCGTCACGGATGATGCGACCACACTTGACAAAGCTGCTTGCTGCGGCACTGGCCGTCACTTTGGCTACCAATTTCCATTCCGCATTGGCTCAGCAAACCGCGCCCTCTTACGCGCAGGACGGTGGCAGAGCGGCTCAAGCTCAAGTCGCTCGCCAGCAAACGCAAGCCAATGCAGCGGCCCCCGCGCAATCAGCTCAACCTTTTGCTCCGCTGAACGCCGCTCAGCAAGCTCAACTGCAACAATTGCTGCTTGCATGGCAACAGCAGAGCCAGGGGACGCGCACGCTTGACTGCAAGTTCCAGCGTTGGCACTACGACAACCTCGCTGCCCCGGTTGGCCGGCATGCGACTCGCGCCGATGGCGTGATCAAGTACGCAGCACCCGACAAGGGCGTCTTTCGGGTCGATTCGCTGGTCTTCTACAAAGGTGAGAAGGAAGGCAAGCCTATCTACGAACCTCAAGCCGGCCTGTTTGGCGAACATTGGGTGTGCAATGGCAAGCAGTTGATCGAAATGGATCGCAGCCAGAAGCAATGCAAGATCCAAGACCTGCCCGCAGACATGCAAGGGCAACAGATCTTTAACAGCCCGCTGCCCTTCGTCTTCAACCTCGACGCCGCTGAAATCCAACGCCGCTACTGGGTTCGCCAAGTCGCCGCCCCAAACGACAAAATTGTCCTGATCGAAGCTTGGCCCAAGCGACAAGACGATCGTGCCCAGTACAAGATGGTGCAAATCGCATTAGAGAAGGAAACCTTCCTTCCTCAGGCCTTGATCATGTACGCTCCAAACTTCCACGCTCAGAACGCACCGAAGTGGGACCACTATGAATTTGTTGATATGAAGCGAAACGGCGTTGGCAATGCGATCGCCAACTTCATGGACAACTTCATCCAAGAACGCCCACCAGCGGACTGGACGATCTTCCGCGATACGTTCAACCCGAACGCGGAACCCGAAGCTCAGCAAGCTGCAAACCCCAATGGCGGCCAAATCAAGTAAGTCGCCCGCTTACCGCAACGCATGAATACAAACGAAGCCCAGGATTAAACGTCCTGGGCTTTTTTCGTTTGGTTGCGGAGGACCCGTCTCTCATTACTGCGTGGTAGTGGATCTTGCTAAAGATCCCCATGCAGCAGATGTATAGCAAGATCCACTACCTCACCCTGAATACAGAATTGCCTAGCGGAGTCAACGCCAGTTTCTTGTGAAACCAGACTTGTTTCACCGGAAACATTTCGCGTACTGTTCGTTCTTGCCGCTAATGAAACGCGGCCAGTCTCGAATAGGAATGTGGACACCGTGGGAAGGATTCTTTGCGTGGTCAATCAAAAGGGAGGCGTAGGTAAGACAACCACGGCCGTCAACCTTTCGGCTGCATTAGCAATGTCCGGACAACGAGCGTTGTTGGTCGACCTGGATCCTCAATGTAATGCCACCGGTTCACTTGGGTTAGAGCCGTCCGATGGACACGCCATCATCAACCCGGAACCGATCGACAGCAAAATCGTCGAAACCGAGGTCTCGAACCTCTCGATCTTACGCGGCAGCCGGACTTTGCAAGATGTGGATCGTTTGGCGGATGCCGGCGAGACCGAAACATCGCAGGTTCGCAAGCATCTCGATTCGATCATCGATCAATACGACTTTATCTTGGTCGACTGTCCGCCCAGCGTGGGCCCACTGACTCAGACCGCGTTGACGGCCAGCACCGAGGTGTTGATGCCAATCCAATGCGAATACTTTGCAATGGAAGGTCTGACTCAATTAATCCAGACAATAAAGAAGGTCATCGTTGCCACGGACGGCAGACTGACCTTTGGCGGGATCCTCTTAACTATGTATGATCCCTACCTAGAACTGACCCGCGAGGTCGACGAGGAAGTACGAGACTTCTTTGGCGACATCGTGTTTGACAGTGTCGTGCCTCGAGACGTTTCGCTGAGCGAAGCCCCGAGCCACGGCCAAACCGTGTTTGAGTATGCACCGCGATCCCGCGGCGCGTTTGCTTATACCCAGCTGTGCATGGAGGTGCTCGAGCGTGACTAGTGCAACAACGAAGGATCGACGTTTAGGTAAAGGGCTCGCCGCGCTATTGGGCACGCCACTAGACGAAGATGGTAATCCGGTCCATGAGTCGACCGATTTGGGCGGCGGCGGTGGCAGCGAGAAAGAGAGTGGTGGGGCGAAGGTCCAATCGCTTGAACTCAAAGTCGACGAGATCCAGAACAACCCGTTCCAGCCTCGCCGGGAATTCAATCCTGATGAGATCGCGTCGCTTGCCGAAAGCCTCAAGAACCATCAGCAATTGCAACCCGTGCTGGTTCGCATCGTCGATGGCAAATACCAGCTGATCAGTGGTGAACGCCGTCTCCGCGCGACCATTCACGCGGGATTGAAAACGATCCGGGCGGAAGTCCGCGAGGCCGACGATCGTTTGGTTGCCGAATTGGCGATCATCGAAAACTTGCAACGCAAAGACCTGAACCCGATCGAAAAGGCGTTGTCCTTCAAGCGCTACATCGACGAGCACAAATGCAAACAGGACGACCTGGCTCGTCGCTTGAGCATCGACCGCAGCACGATCGCGAACCTGATGCGTCTGCTGGAGCTTCCCGAGGCGATTTTGGACCTGCTGCAGGCGGGCGAGATCAGTGCCGGCCATGCACGTGCCCTGCTGCCGATCGGTGACGAGGAAGTTCAAATTCGCACCGCCGGCAAAATCATGGAAGACAGCTGGAGTGTGCGTGCGACCGAGACGCATGTCGCTGAATTGCTGAAGGCCGAAGAAGATGCCGAGACGGGCAAAAAAATCGTCAACGCGACTCGCCAAAAACGCAAATCGGTTTCGCCACAGATTGAATCGATGCAGCAAGAGATGCGGATGATCTTTGGTACCAAGGTCGAGATCAAAAGCTCTGCTCGCGGTCGGGGCAAAATCACATTGCACTTCTCGGATCCCGACGAGTTCGAACGTCTTCGCGCCATCCTGGCCGATGCCGGCCAACCGCCGCGATTGAAGGTCGCCGGGTAAAAGGCGAGACTCGAAGTGTGGGAGACACGGAGACACGGAGACACGGAGTGTGGGGAAGACTCCCACACTCCCACACCCCCACACTCCCACTCTCCCACTCTCCCACTCTCCCACTCTCCCGCAGTTTCCCGATTGTTTCACGGGTGGTTCCCTAAGTCGGCAAACTGAGCGATATTTCGGCAATGAAATCGATTGCTGAAGACTTGTTGCCTTACCAATCAGGCGAATTGACCATTGGATCGCACACCCTGCGTTTTCTTGATGAAGGCGCGGGCGAGCAGACGCTGCTGTGCGTGCATGGCAATCCGACCTGGAGTTTCTACTGGCGTTCCATTGTCGAGCGGTTCAGTCCGACCCACCGCGTCGTTGCGGTCGATCACCTCGGTTGCGGACGCAGCGACAAACCGGTTCGCGGACGCAATGCCGAGAAGGGGCAATTCCCCTACCGGTTGGCCGACCACCGCGACAATCTAGTCCACTTGATCGACGCGCTTGATCTGAAACGGATCACGCTGATCGCCCACGACTGGGGCGGCGCGATCGGATTGACGTCGATGCTGAAACGCCGTGACCGACTCGAACGGATCGTTCTTTTAAACACGGCCGCTTTTCCGCCTCCCTACGTCCCATGGCGGATTGCCGCGTGTCGTATTCCTGTTTTGGGATCCGCGGCGGTGCGTGGGCTAAACGCGTTCGCCGGTGCCGCGATCACGATGGCGATGTCCCGCAACTCGCTGCCCAAAGACGCAGTGCGTGGGCTGTTGGCCCCCTACAACTCGTGGACCAACCGTGTTGCCAACGATGCCTTCGTCCGCGACATTCCGCTGACCAGCAAACATCCCACGATGGCAACGCTTCGCCAGCTCGAATCGGATCTGCCATCGCTGGCGTCGGTCCCCTCGCTGTTGGTGTGGGGGATGAAAGATTGGTGCTTCCGTCCGGAATGTCTGCGTCGCTTTCAACAGGTTTGGCCGCACGCCGAAGCGGTCGAAATTGCCGACGCCGGTCACTACGTGATCGAAGATGCGAACGAGGAAGTGATCGCGGCGATCGCACAGTTCTTGCAAGCCGAAATGCCAGGCTCTGATGCGGCAGCACAAACGGTCGCGCAGCAGCAACGAGATGGCAATGCCCGCTGATCCATTAGATGCAGTGCGATCGCAAGTTCGCTCGGTTGGCGACGCCGTTCGCTGGGCCTGTGTGTTGGAGGCGACTGCCCCCAAGGCGGGGAGTGTCTTTCCCGGCCGCTCCTTTAGCGATCTGCACTACGGCGACTTCATCGTTGCCGCCGAGATTGCCGCGGAAGCGTTTGCGATGCCAGGCCGCCATTTCAGCGAAAGTGTGCTCGGGGCGGTTCGGCAAACCAAACTTGCCATCGGCTCGAATGTCAATCTTGGCATCTTGCTGCTGATCGGGCCGATCTCCGAGGTCGCTCATCGAGACATCCATGCGGATCTGCAGCCCGGTGTCGCCTCGCTGCTGGAAGGCCAAAACCAAGACGACGCGGCCTGTATCTTCGAAGCGATACGGGTTGCCACTGCTGGCGGGCTCGGCGAAGTTGACGAGATGGATGTTCGCGATGCTGCCAGCTCGGGAACCGACTTGATCGCCGCGATGCGATTGGCCGCCGAGCGAGACTTAGTGGCTTATCAATATGCCAACGGATTCAAAGATTTGTTCGATCGGGTCGTGCCGCTTGTCGAAAAAGCGATCATAGAGAGCGGAGGCATTTTGGGGGGCATCAGCGACGCCCACATTGACCTCCTCGCAGATCACCCCGATTCCTTGATCGCCCGAAAGTGCGGCGACGAGATTGCCAACGCGGTCCAGCAGCGGGCAAGCAAATTGGACAAACGCGACAGCGTCGCAGTTGAAGAATTTGACGCCTATCTTAGAAGCGATGGCAATCGACTGAATCCAGGAACCACGGCCGATCTGATTGCCGCCGCCCTATTCGTATTATTAGTGAGAGCTTAGGTGGACTGCTAAAACTTTGGGGGTGTTGTGACTTTTGTTTGCGCTGGTTTTCTGTCACCTCTCCACCAACTTCGTTGGGGGAGAGGTCGAACGG
>TARA_R110002073_G_scaffold23060_6_pt1 | contig 11799 bp, 15 predicted proteins | sample TARA_R110002073 | Tara Oceans TARA_R110002073 (sample SAMEA4397174) | marine metagenome | biome: Polar Biome; feature: [DCM] deep chlorophyll maximum layer (ENVO:01000326); material: water (ENVO:00002006), including particulate matter (ENVO:01000060) such as... | depth 40 m
TATTAAAACAGATTTAAAAGATACGCACATAACAAGAGATGATACAGTAACTAAAATAACTGACCTTACAACTAGTCATTTAAATAACATTATAAAGTTTTGGGCAGATAAAGCACATCGTGGAGTAACAGTAACATATCCACCAATGGATGATGGTAAAGGAAATGTATGTGAACATGGTAGCGAGGTTTATTATGACGGAGTAGCTGTATTAAGAAAAATAAGTTTATTATCATACATTATAGAATACAATAAAAGAAATAATTGCTTTGCTGATTACAATACAATATGTAAATCAGTTGGCGGTAATGGTATTATTACTGATGATAGACTATATGACTGGGATTAAATTATTAACAAACTAAAACAATAGATATGGCAGAAAATAAACAGTGTCCAACATGTGGACAAGACTATCCAAAGTATTCAACTCATGGAGAAGTAAATGAAACTCCAATAGAGGAGTTAATAGAAAAACATACAGGTATGAAGTATGAAGATTACCTAAAGCACAAAGAGGCTGAAAAACAAAGAATATGGCGAAAATACAGCCCTGATTAATACAGAAACTAAAACAAAACAATAGATATGAAGAACTGGGATAGTAAAGATAAGAAGTATTACGATATTGAAAGTAAACTGATAAGAAATAGAGCAAAAGAAGTAAACAGACTACACGAATCAGGAACAAGCGTAAAGGACTTAGCAGTAAAGTTTGAGTTAAGCGAAAGCAGAATAAGAGAATACTTAAAACAATAATAAAATGGCAGATATAACAATAGATATGAAAACAAGACATCATGTAGCTGTACAAATGGAAAAAGAGAAACAAGACAAATTAGATAATGGCCCTATTGTAAAGACTGCAGATCAATTGTGGAAATATAGTGGAGAGACAGAAGAAGATTCTGAAGTTCATGTAAACTATCTTACTGCAAAGAAGTACGCACCTGTTTATCTTAAAGCAGCTAGAGTTGAAAAAGCTTCAAGGAAGAACTATCACAAAGAATATTGGGAAAAGTATAAATTAAAAAAGTAATGACATGACTAAAAAAATTAGAACAACACAGGTTGACTCCCTCAAACAGTTAAAACCTAAACTAGGTAAAAGAAGACAAAGTGTATATAATGCTCTAGTTTATCTTAACAATAGTATTCATATACCATCTACTAATAGAATGATAGCTAAACATTTAGAGTGGGATATAAATAGAGTTACAGGTAGAGTAACAGAATTAGTTAGTTTAGGGAAAGCTATAGCTAGTGGGGTGCATAAAGATGCGGATACAAATAGAAATGTTACAACATGGAAAGCATTGTGAGTCAAATAAATAAGATCAGAGATACAGAACAACGCAAAGCATTAAATGCTTGGGCTCGTAAAAAGTTTGTTGGTTCTGTAATTGCAGGTACTGGTTTTGGTAAATCTAGAGTTGGTGTACTTGCAGCTGAGTATGTATTAACACAAGAGAGTAAGAGTGCTCAACCTTCTATACTAATATTAGTACCTACTGTACAATTACAAGATCAATTTATTGAAGAGTTTAATAAATGGGAAGTACCCAATGATTATATAGAAGTACTGTGTTATCAGAGCGCATACAAATTAATAGGTAATCATTATGATTTAGTAATATGTGATGAAATACATTTAGGCTTGTCTGTACAATATCGTAAGTTCTTTACGCATAATGTTTATGATAAGCTATTATGTATGACTGCAACCTTACCTGAAGAAGAAGAATATAAGGATTTACTAGGAGATATAGCACCAACTGTGTATACAATTACATTAGATAAGTGTGTTGAACTAGGTATTGTTAGTCCTTATAAGATTACATGTTTACCTGTAAAGTTAACTCAAGAAGAAAGAGAAGAATATAAAACTATAAACAATAAGTTTGTTTATTGGAAATATAAACTTGGAAATTTTGATGCATTTAACGAGGCAGGTAGAATTATGGGAGATTCATTTGCAAGTGCAGGAGAAAAACAATCAGCTGCGCAGTTTTATAGGTGTATTAGAGAACGTAAATCTATTGTAGATTTTGCCTTTAATAAGATAACTAAGTTTCAAGCTTTGTACCAAGCTAACACAGACAAGAAAATACTAGTATTTGGAGGTGCTAATGACTTTACAGACAGATTATGTGATTCTATATCCCCTAATGCAATGTCTTACCATTCTAAAAAGAGTAAGAAAAATAAAGACTTAGCTATTAAATCCTTTAAAAATGGAGATATAAATGTGCTTTGTTCAACTAAAGCACTTAACCAAGGTTTCGATGTTCCTAATGCAAATATGGGTATAATTTGTGGTATTACTAGTAAATCTTTATCTATGATACAGAGAGTTGGGCGTCTTGTAAGATTTCAAGAGGGTAAAATAGGTAATATTATAATATTGTATGTTGTTGATTCTCAAGAAGAGAAGTGGTTAATTAACGCTACAAAAAACTTAAGCAATGTTATTTGGAAATAATTATTTAAAATATTTGTATATAATAATAGATTTTATTATATTTGCTTTAGATTTAAAAATAAGTATAACAGAACTTTTTATAACCTTTACTGCCATATGAATGTTGATATAGATTTTGAAACACTATCACAGACAGGAATGTCTGCAGATGACTATCTGTATCTTTATATAATATATAAGGAAACTTATACTTACTTAGACAATCTTAATCTTAAACCAAATTTAGAGAAGTTACAAGAAAACGGATACATTAAGTTAGGCGAAACACCTGATCAACATTTTGTAAGACAAGAGTTCATTGACCTTTTTTCTTCAAATTTTGATCAGATGTTTGCTGAGCTTATAAGTACATATCCAATGAAAGTAATGACTACAGATAGGGGTGTGCGTATATTACACGCTAAGGATCCAGACGGTAAAAGCAATTTAAAAGCTAAAGGTAGGTATGAAAAGATTGTAGGGACTAAGTTGTATAAACATCAGCATATAATGAAATGTTTAAACACAGAACTTACAGTTAACAGATTTAACTTAGCTTATATGCAGAATTTAGAAACATGGATTAATAACCATACTTGGGAAAAGTATGAAAACTTAGATGATAATGACACAAAACAAGACACCAATAGGATCACAAGATCCCTTTAAAGAAAGAGGATTTAAAAGTATTAGGAAAGCAATTAGTGCTTCTTTATACCAAGTAGCAGATGGAATGAGTGGTAAACGTAAAGTTTATCCTACTAAATGGGACAGATTAAATAAGAATTTACTTGGGGGTTTACAACCAGGTAAAATGTATGTAATTGCAGGTCGTCCAGGTGTAGGTAAATCAGCATTTAGTAACCAACTTATCTTTGACTTATTAGACAGAAACGTAGGTAAAAACTTATTAATATTATACTGGAGTTTTGAAATGCCCGGCTATCAGCAGATACTTAGAGCTGGTTCAAAAGGCGTAAACAAACAAGTAGGTGAGTTATTATCAGTTGAAAAGAAACTAGATCGTTCTGATTATGAGAAATTTAAAGAAGAAGTACTCAAATATGGGAATTATCCTGTGTACTTTAATAATGTTCCCAGAGATATAGAGTTTATAAAAGAGGCTAATATAGAAGTAGCTAATAAACGTCCTGACTCAATGGTAGTGAATGTATTTGACCACTCTCGCTTAATACTAAGCAATAAAGAGATGGAACTACAAAAACTAAATGATGTAAGTAAAGGATGTATGTGGATGCAATCGCAATTAGGTTGTATTAATATACTATTATCTCAGCTTAACAGAAACATAGAACAAGAACACAGAGCTAAAGCTCAATATCAACCACTATTAACAGATTTGTTTGGTGGTGATAGTATAGGTCAAGATGCACATGTAGTTATGATGTTGCAAAGGCCTAATGATCTGTATGGAATTACAGAACAATATTGCAATGAAAATCCAGTAGGTTTACTGGCTGTTCATATAGAGAAAAATAGAGATGGCTTGTTAGGTATGATACCTTACGAAGCTGAAATGTCAACATTTACAATTAACGAGAGATAAAAATTATGAAGTTACCAACTGAAAAGGTAAAGGCTAGCCGTAAATCGCCTAAAAATATGATAATATATGGAGCCCCTAAAATAGGGAAGACTACAGTATTATCACAACTAGACAACTGTCTAATTATTGACTTAGAAGATGGGTCAGACATGGTTGACGCACTGAAAGTTAAAGCAACCAGTCTTGCAGAATTACAAGCTATCGGTGGAGAGATTGTAAAACAAGGGAAACCTTATAAATACATAGCAATAGATACTATATCTAAGCTAGAAGAATGGTGTGAACTTGATGGTAAGCGTATGTATCAAGCTACCCCTCAAGGTAAAAACTTTGATAGTAAGAATGAAGGACTATCTGTACTATCATTGCCTAATGGTGGTGGTTACTTATACTTAAGACAAGCTTATAAGAAATGGATAGATAAGTTAAATCTACTAGCAGACCATATTATACTTGTTGGGCATTTAAAAGACAAAATGCTTGAAAAGAAAGGTAAAGAAGTTGCTGTTGCAGATCTTGACTTAACAGGTAAAATTAAACAGATAACATGCGCTAATGCAGATGCTATTGGTTATATATACAGAGAAAAAGATGAAACTATGATTTCATTTAACTCTCTTGAAGATACAGTAGCAGGTACAAGATGCGCACACTTAATAGGAGCAACCATGCCTTTAGCTTGGGATAAGATTTTTATAGATTAACCAATTAAACAATTAACAATGATTAACGCAAACGAACCAACTGTAGTTGCAGTTGTAAAACAAGAGACACCAGCACAAATAACTACTACTATGATCTTAAAAGATCTAGATGATGGTGTTGGAAGAGAAGGTATTAAAGAGAAATACTCTTTAGAAACTTGGGAAGTAACAGAAATGTTTAAAAACCCTAAATTGAAAGGTAAGAAAGCTAGAAAAATTAGAAAATTGTCTTTTCAATTTATAGATGATACAGCTACAGAAGACACGGTGGATACATCAGAGCCTCAGTTTTCTAAAAGAGAGGTAGATGAAGTAGATCCTAATCAAACTAGCATTCCTGTAGAGACGCAAACAGCTTTTGATAATCAAACAAGAGTAGAAGAAGGGGCAGACTACAAAGGAAACGATTTAGATATAGATCTTCCAGAAATATCTAATCAAAGTAATACAGAAGTAACACAATTTTAATAACTAAATAAATAAAAAGATGGCAATACAAAGTAATGATAGTACCCTAGAGGTAGCAGATGGAGGAAGAGAATTCTTCTCAGGTTTAACAAATGTTAAGGTAGTAGCAGTAAATCCAACAATGGTTGAGCTAAATGAATTAGGTGTAAACATAAAAACAGAGCCTGCATATTCAGGAACACACGGTTTAGAAGACTGGAGTAAAGTAAGCATATGGTTAGCTAATGAGGACGGAAATTTTAAATTAGATTTATTTCTAAAAAACAAATTTAAAGAATCAAAAACTGGTAAGTTTCAATGGATAAATAATGTAGGGCAATCTTCATGGTCTTTAGATGCTCCAGTTTATGACTGGTTTGGTAAAGAAGGGATGAGAAAAGCTTATGATGGTGAGACAACTTTGATTGACTTTACTAAAGCTTGGGCTAATGTTAGTAATGGTGGAAATGTATATTATGACACTATGGATAAGATTGCACAAGGAGATGTAGCAGAAATTAAAGAGTTAGTTAATGCACTTTCATCTAACCAAGTTAGAGTCTTAATAGGAGTTAAAGATGCCAAGTATCAAGGTATTTATACTGGATACTTTGGAAGAGTTAAACCACAAAGAGATGATTTGTTTATTAAAAATCTTAATGATGAATATACTCAATTTAAAAACCATGAATACAATCAAGATCTTCAATGGGGAAAACATATTCAAGCACTTTCTTTGGTTACACCAGATACTATTGCTGAAAATGCTGATTGGACTACAAACGAAGAGCCTGCAGTTGACGCTCCGTTCTAATGGCTATAGATCGTCGAGACAGTAACGATCATTTATCAAAAGATGTCATACTCGGTAAAATTACTGAGTATGACATTTTTAAATATTATTGCCCTAACTTTGTAGCACTTAATAAAAAATTTAATAGTGATCTCCGTCAAGATAAATCACCTACTGTTACAATTAGTCCTTATAATGGTAAATTATTATATAAAGATTTTGGTTTTTCAGAGCACGCTTTTGATTGCTTTGCTTATATAAAGTTTAAATACAATTGTGATTTTTACTCTGCGTTAACTATTATCGACACTGATTTTAAATTAAATTTAAGCTCTAAAAAATCTGGAATACAGTTTACTATGGGGATTATGGCTTTTAGCCAAGCAAAGTCGCCGACGTACATCAAAATAGAAACTATAATTCAGAAAAAGAAAAGAGAATGGTCTAGAGCTGATGCAAACTTCTGGCGACAATATTTGGTCAGTAAGAAAATATTAGTTATGTTTGGCGTTGAACCTATAAGTCATTTCTGGGTTAATGGTACACGATTTACTTGTAAATCAATTAGTTATGCGTTTAGATTTAAGAATCGATATAAAATTTATTCTCCTTATGAAGAAACAAATAAGTGGTTAAGCAATACAAAAAAGACAGATGTCCAAGGCTATAACCAACTCCCGTATAAAGGTGAGAGACTTATCATTACTTCATCTCTTAAAGATGTTATGTGTTTACATGCAGCCGGCTACAATGCCATCGCTTTGCAGAGTGAAATGCAAATACCTTCAGATAAATTAATAAGTGAGCTGAAAAAAAGATTTAGAACAATAGATATTTTATACGACAATGATTTCGACAAAGTAACAAACCCTGGCCAGACTATGGCTAAGAAGATTTGTGACTTATATGGTTTTAATAATATCTGTATACCCGACAACTACCAATCTAAAGATCCATCAGATTTAGTTAAGAAGGTACATAGATTTAATGAACTTAAAACTATATTAAAAAATGACAAGAGACGAGATCATAGAGAAACTCCGAACACGTAAAGGATTTCTAAAAAAAGGAGCACAATGGTTAGCAGATAAATGGGAAGTAGACATAGCTATTATTAAAGATTGTAAAAAGCTTGTAACTTCTGAAGAGTGGGTACAAGAACGCATGAATAATGATAACGGACACGACTTAAGTGAAAGTCAAGCATTTTCTAAACATTTATTAGACAATGGCCTAACAATGTCAGACGTAAAGTCTGTTAAATTCTGGCAAAATTTTCAAGGAGAACAGCGGTATAGTATAGTAACACACAATCAGTGGCATGAACAGCCGCAAGTTAAAGATGAGTTGTTAAATTATATTAAAACTCATTCTCACAAAGTTAAAAAGATTGCTTATAAGAAGTCTAAAGATCCTATTTGCTATGAAATTTCTTTACCGGATATTCATTATGGTAAGATTACAGAAGATGGCCCTGAAGCAATGGAAGAGCACTATATGAAAGCTATTATGGATTTGCATAGAAAAGCAGATGGAGTAGACATAGAAAGGTTCTTATTGCCTGTAGGTAATGACGGTCTAAACTCAGAAGGATTTTCTCGAGCTACAACTAAAGGTACACCTCAACAAGACAGTATGATGTGGAGACAGTCTTTTAGAGGTTATTGGAACTTAGTTATGAAAGCAATTGATTACTTAGCGCAGTTTGCCCCGGTAGATGTTGTAGTTGTACAAGGTAATCATGACTTTGAACGTATGTTCTATGTTGGTGAAGTATTAGATGCTATGTATCATAATAATAAGAATGTGAATATAGATAATAGTCTAGACACACGTAAGTATTATGAGTATGGTATTAATATGATTATGTTTACTCACGGAGACAAAGAGAAGCCTCAAGAATTACCATTATTAATTGCTACTGAGCAACCAGCTATGTGGAGTAGGTCTAAAGTTAGGGAAGTACATTGTGGACATAAGCACAAAGAAATGCTTAATGAATACATGGGAACTAAGGTTAGATTTATACCATCTATATGTGGGAACGATGCTTGGCATAAAACTCAAGGATATGTTGGTACTCTTAGATGTGGTCAAGGGTTTATCTGGAACAAAAATAGAGGTCTGGAAGGGTACCTGCAAACAAATGTGATGAACTATGGTCTGGAATAAAAGAAGTAAAGGAAGATCTAAAGTAAAAAATGCTAAAAAGAGTACTTATAATGGGCACAATTTTCAATCTAATCTAGAACTTTATTGTTATAAAGAACTTGAAAAGGCTAAAGTGCCTGTAGAGTATGAAGAGCATACATTTACAATATTTGATGGTCTAGTTTATCCACAAGCATGTTATGAAGGCACTGCTAAAAAGCTTTACAATAAAGGGAGTAAAATAAGACCAATTACTTATACTCCTGATTTTGTAGACCCTGCTGGTAAATTTATCATTGAAACTAAAGGCTATGCAAATGAGTCTTTCCCTTTAAGGTGGAAGTTATTTAAAAGACATCTTAAAGATACTAAACAACAATACGTACTATTCATGCCTAGAAATAAAAAACAGGTAGACGAAGTTGTTGATCTTATCAAACAATTATAACAAAGAGCCCTTAATAGGGCTCTTTTTCATTAACCAATTAAACAATTAAACTATGTCAAACTTAGTAAGCCCTTGCTGTGGGGATGAATACACAGATAATACAGATGGTACCAGCTATTGTTGTGATGCACCGATAATGAATGGCATATGTCAAAATAAAGACTGTTTAGATCATGCAGAACCTCAAGAAGGATTTATATGTGAAAAATGTGAAGAGTTCTTTGAAGCTAGTATAGAAGAACATGAGTACAAGAATCAAATGCTTGATGCTAAAGCAGAAGATAGATCAGAAGCAGACAGAGACGAAAGTTAGTAAAGTATAAACCAATTAAACATTAATTATGAGTATTAAAACAATTGACAAGCCAATCCAAGGATCTCCTGGGATTGCAAAGCGCATCAATAAAGGCGCAGAAAAGATGGTATTTGACATTCTTCAGTCTACACAGTATTCTATGCCAATTCAATCTACGATAAGAGAACTTGTTACCAATGCATGTGACTCTCAACGTGAGAAAGAAATGGCAATAGAAATAGTAGAAGGCACAAAGAAAGTTGAAGACTATTACATTGAGCGCCACGGCGATCAATATGAAGATAGTAATTTTGATCTAAGCTATTACAATATCGATTCATTAGCTCCTTCAATAAACTGTATAGATTTAGTATACACTAAGAATGAAGGTGTAGGTTATTGTGATATATTTCAAGTTACTGATTATGGTGTAGGTATTGGGTCAAAACGTTTAGAAGGTATATTGGAACTAGGTTATTCTACGAAAAGAAATACTAGTGAAAATTTCGGTGCCTTTGGACTTGGGGCTAAAGCTGCCCTGTCAACAGGTGTGGACTTCTACACGATAGAAACTATATACAATGGTATGAAGTTTAAATGTAATTGCTATAATTACAAGACTGATTTTATAATACCTGCATTTAACCCAAAAACAGGGTTAACTAATTCATTTGTTACATTCAGTGATGGGACAAAAGTGTATTACACTTTAAGTGACCTTAAAAACCAAACAACAGTATCTTTTGGTGTAAAAAGACATAATCGTAACAAGTTTGAGCAAGCAGTAGAAGAGCAATTGTTATATTTTGATAATGTTAATTTTGAAGTTATAGATAACGAAGATGAAGGGTATGCAAGGACTGTTAACTTTAAGGCCGGGATATTACATAACTCTGATAACTTAATAGTTTCTGATTCTTACTACTTTAGTAAACCACACATTGTACTTGTCAAAGATAAAAAATCTAAAACAGGTATTAACTATGGATACATTGACTTCAGGGAACTAGAAATGGAGCAGATGTACGGTTCTATTGCTTTTAAATGTCCTGCTAGACAAGTTATAACTGATGAGAATGGGATGGAAGTTGTATTACAAGAAGGTGTAGATGTTACTCCATCTCGTGAAAAAGTTATTTGGAATGAAGCTACTAAAAACTATATTAAAGGTGTAATTAAAGCTGCTGCACAAGAAGCTAGTGAAATAGTACAAGAACAGCTTAAAGAAACAGATTTCTTAAAGTGGGTATCTAAGTGTAGAGCTCTTATTACAAATGGTGATAGTGAAAACAGAGTCTTAAATAAGTTAGCAAATATTGTAGACAAAGAGTTAATTAAACCTAGCTTTAGTCCTGATCCTAGAATTAAGTATTCAGCTTCTCATATATTGTTTGAAGGATTTAATCTTATGACTCCGAAACCATTTAATAATAAAATGGAGAGAGAACCAGTAAAAAATTGGGGATCATTCAATTCTTCACATTTCTATGAAAGAAACGGTGCCTTTAATAAATACAAAGATGCGTATCTTAGACAGTTAGATTGCGAATCTAAATATGATTCAAATAAAGTTTGCACTTATACTTTAGAAGATTTAGATGCTAAATTTAGTAATGATATAGCTAAATCTACAGGTGACTCTCTTGTTAAACTTATGAAAGAGAAGAATAGAGTTACAACTAAACGTAATGTTATCCTTAAATTTATGCAAGAGTCAGAATTATATAAAAACTATGATGACATTGAAGTTCCTGAAGAGTTTATAGAAAATTCTAAAATTGAAGAAGATCAGCAACTAGAGCTATCTAAATTCAGTAATCTTTCAGCTGCAGACCGTAGAGAGATAGAACAAAGAATGGTAGCTTATACTCTTAGGTATGACGATAGAAAAGAGAATTGGTTTACATTAGATAAGATTGAGCCAAAAGCTAAAGATCTTATGAGTAGTACGTCTCGTATTTATTATTGTACTAAAGAAGATGAAGATAAAATGAGAATTGCTGCTTTATTGTTAAAATCTGTGGTACCTACACACAAAGATGTGTATGAAAAAAGTACAAGATCTTATCACAATGGAGATCAAGAGGAACCAGTTTATTGGTACGACCATTCTCCTGTTAGATTTAGAAAATGGAATAATGATACAGAATATGAAGCGTGGGCTGTTCCTAAACAAGGATGGGATACCCCTCAATTTATAAGAGTTAGTCAGAATAAAGTTAAATTTATTACTAAAAACCCTAATGTTAAACATATCGACGATTTCTTTTTACAATTAACACCTAACAATGAATATACTATGGACCAATCTTTAATTGAATACTACACTTCTTATAAACTTCATCAAATCTATGATTTTAAATTTATGCAAGGATTATCTTGCATTCATCCTGATTTACAAGAGAAGTATTGCAAACTTTTAGATATGAGGAGGAAGTATTGTAGTAGATCTTATCTGAAAGCAGAGTCTCTGAATCCAGCTATTGTTGATTATATGGATAAACTATATGATTTTCAAGTATTTTGTAACGCCTCTGACGATGTAGAAGCGATTAAAAAGAAGTCTAAAGAACTGTTTGTTCTTTCTGACATACCTAACGCTAAAGCTGCTGATCTAGATGTGTTAAGTATTTATGATGAGATAGTTGAATTCGCTGAGGAAGTAAAACCAATGTTAGATGAAATTAGTGTGCTTGAAGACAGAGAACCTGATATATCTCCTGAACTTGAGAAAGAGATTAGAATTTATCTAAAAGCAAAAGATAGAGAAACATGGGACAGCTAATAACTAAAGATACAAGGAAAACCTTTAAGATAAGGGCTTCTGGACGATCTACAGATTTTATCTCTCCTAGTTTTGGGTACGGATGCTTATATAACTGTTCGTACTGTTATATGAAACGCCATAAAGATAAAGGTTTGTCTGTAGCTAC
>TARA_R110002073_G_scaffold100837_9_pt1 | contig 11788 bp, 9 predicted proteins | sample TARA_R110002073 | Tara Oceans TARA_R110002073 (sample SAMEA4397174) | marine metagenome | biome: Polar Biome; feature: [DCM] deep chlorophyll maximum layer (ENVO:01000326); material: water (ENVO:00002006), including particulate matter (ENVO:01000060) such as... | depth 40 m
TTGGTCACCAGCGAGCTGCAAATTGCCGCGGCAGATCTGGGTGTGCAGCTGCATGGCGGCGCCGGTTTCATGGATGAATACCCCATCAGTCGACAGTGCACGGACGCCAAGATTGCAACCATTTATGCGGGCAGTTCCGAGGTGATGAAGATTATCATCAGCCGCGATTGCCTGTCGGACAACTACACGCCGTTCAACACACGGAATTTCTGACCACCGCAACGTACAATAGACCAGCAGGAGAACATCATGGATCTGACAGGAAAAGTAGCCATCGTCACAGGCGGAGCGTCCGGTTTGGGCCGGGCCACCGTCGAGGCCTATGTCGCCAAGGGCGTCAAGGTCGCCATCTTCGATATGAACGAGTCCAACGCGCAAGATGTCATCAACGAGCTCGGCGCAGACAATGTCGCGTTCTGGAACGTCAACGTGGCCGATGAAGACTCGGTGCGTGATGCCGTGGCAGGCGTGGTGGAAACCTTCGGTGCCGTGCATATCTGTAATAACTACGCCGGTATTGGCAGCGCCTGCAAAACCCTGGGCAAGAATGGCCCTTTCCCGCTGGATCAGTTCCTGCCGGTGATCAACGTCAATCTGGTGGGCACCTTCAATGTAGCGCGCTACGCCGCCGAGCAAATGGCCAAGAATTCACCCGTCAACGGTGATGACGGCCGGGGCGTAATCATCAATACGGCGTCTATTGCGGCGATGGAAGGGCAGGTCGGCCAGCTAGCGTACAGTGCCAGCAAAGGTGGCATTGTCGGTATGACGCTGCCTATGGCGCGCGATCTGGCCAGCTATGGCATCCGTGTCAACACGATCGTGCCCGGCCTGATTCACACGCCCCTGTTCGAGAGTCTGCCGGAAGCGGCTTACAACTCGCTGGCCAGCAGTGTCTGCTACCCGCGCCGACTGGGTCGCGCCGAGGAGATCGCTCATCTGTCCGTGTTCATTGCCGAAAACGATTACGTGAATGGCGAGTGTATCCGTCTGGACGGTGCCATTCGTATGCAGCCGCGCTAGGGAGACATCACCATGGGACCTTTGAACGGTTTTACCGTAATTGAGTTGGCCGGTATAGGCCCGGCTCCCATGGGCGGCATGATGCTGGCCGATATGGGTGCCGAGGTGATCCGCATTGAGCGTGCCAATGCGGCGGATCCGAAGCAGCTGAAGGATGTCAGCGCGCGCGGCAAGAAGTCTGTTGTACTCAATCTCAAGCAGCCGGAGGGCGTTGAGACTCTGCTGCGCATGGTTGAGAACGCCGATGTGCTGATCGATCCCTACCGCCCGGGTGTCTGTGAGAAGCTCGGTATTGGCCCGGATGTCTGTCTCGCTCGCAACCCGCGGCTGGTGTTCGCACGCATGACAGGTTGGGGGCAGGATGGCCCCCTGGCCCGCGCCGCCGGCCACGATATCAACTACATTTCACTGACCGGTGCACTGTTCGCAACCGGTCGGCGCGACGAGAAACCGGTACCGCCATTGAACCTGGTGGGCGACATGGGCGGCGGCGGTATGTTGTTGGTCAACGGTGTGCTGGCAGCTCTACTGGAGGCCGCCAACTCCGGCAAAGGGCAGGTGATTGACGTTGCCATGGTCGATGGCGCAGCACAGTTGATGTGGATGTTCCACGGCTTTGAAGCCGTTGGCGCCTGGGACGCCACGCAGCGTGAGTCCAACCTGCTGGACGGTGCCGCACATTTCTATGACACCTACGAGTGTGCTGACGGTCGTTACATTTCTCTCGGTTCCATTGAGCCGCAGTTCTACGCGCTGTTGATGCAGTTGGCGGATTTGCCGGAGGCTGAATTCGGCAATCAGCATGATGCGGCGCGCTGGCCGGAGATGACCGAGAAGCTTGCAGCGGTCATCAAACAGAAGACCCAGGCAGAGTGGTGTGAGCTGATGGAGGGTACTGATGTGTGTTTCGCCCCCGTACTCTCATTTACGGAGGCGCCCAGCCATCCGGCGAATGTGGCGCGCAAAACCTATGTCGAAGTCGATGGTGTGACCCAGCCGGCACCGGCTCCGCGCTTCAGTCGCACGCCGTCGAGCGTCGCGCACGGTCCGCATGGTCTGGGTGAGGATACGGTCTCTACCTTGTCCGCCATGGGTTTTGCCGAAAGCGAAATCCAGGCACTCCGCGAAGCGGGTACCATTGGTTAAACACGCATGCAGGAAGGTTAGATACTATGGCAAATTACGACACCGTGACGGTGGAGCGCTTCGAGCGCGTGGCCCTGGTCAGCTTCAATCGCCCAGACAGCCTGAACGCATTCAATGCGGCACTGCGAGCCGACATACTGCAGGCCGTGGAGGAAGTGAATGCCGACCCAGAGATTCGCGTAGCGGTGCTTACCGGAGCGGGGCGAGCGTTCTCCGCCGGCGCCGATCTCGGTGAGGTTACGGGCGCCGACTTTGATGTTGAGAACCAGTTGAACCAGGAGTACAAGCCGGTTCTGATGGCTATTCACCAGGCCCCGATGCCCTGGGTCAGCGCTGTCAATGGCGCCGCAGCGGGCGTGGGCAGCGCCTTTGCCATGGGTTGTGATCTCACGGTTATGGCTGAGAACGCCTACCTCTATCAGGCATTCGCGGCGATCAGCCTGGTGCCGGACGGCGGCGCCACCTGGCACCTGGCACGCACTCTGGGACGCAAACGCGCATACGAGCTGATCGTGACCGGCGAGAAACTCCCGGCGCAGCGCTGCCATGAGCTCGGGCTGTGCAACCGCGTCGCGGCGGCAGACACACTGGTTGCCGATGCCCTGGCGTGGGCGCAGGAACTCGCAGCGAAGGCGCCGCTGGCACTGCGCTATGCCAAGGAATCCCTGAACTTCGCCCTTGAGCATGAGCTGCCCGCCACGATTTCCGAGGAAGCCCGCTTGCAGAAGATCTGCATCGGCAGCGCCGATGCTGCTGAGGGGGTGGAGGCGTTTATTGGCAAGCGCGCCCCCGTCTGGCAAGGCAAGTAGGCTGCGTCCACGAAGCACCAGCGCCGGGTTTCGACCATGACAGGTAACCCATGAAGGAGTCTCTGCGCCCCGAGTTGAAGGCCCTGCGCGAGCGTTTGCAGCGCACCGGGGACGACTACCGCGAGGAGGCCCGCGAGCGGCGCCACGCTGCGGGGTATCGCACGGCACGCGAGAACCTTGACGATCTGGTGGACGCGGGCAGCTTTCAGGAATACGGTCAGCTGGCTGTCGCCGCCCAGCGCACGCGCCGCGACTATGTTGAGCTGCAGAGCAGCACCGCGGGTGACGGCATCATTACCGGCACGGCAACAATCAACGCCGATCAGGTGGGTGCGCAGGCGGCGCGTGCGGCGGTTGTAGTCAACGATTATGCGGTACTCGCCGGCACGCAGGGCTTTTTTCATCACCGCAAGCTGGACCGCCTGTGCGAACTGGCGGAGCAGCATGCGTTACCGGTCATCATGTTTACCGAGGGCGGCGGCGGCCGGCCCGGTGACACCGATGTTCTCACGCACATCGCCGGTCTGCACATAGAGTCATTCAGCACCTGGGCACGTCTCGCAGGCAAGGTGCCGCGCATTGCCGTGAATAACGGCTACTGCTTCGCGGGCAATGCAGCCCTTTTCGGCTGTGCCGATTTCACTATTGCCACGCAGACATCGTGGATTGGTATGGCAGGGCCGGCCATGATTGAAGGGGGCGGCCTGGGCAAGGTCGCGGCCACGGACATCGGTCCGCTGGAAGAGCAGCTGAAGAATGGCGTCGTGGACATTGCGGCAGATGACGAAGCGCATGCCACGGCCCTGGCACAGCAGTTGCTTGCCTATTTCCAGGGGCCGGTGCAGGCCTGGTCATGCGCCGGGCAGGAGCCGCTGCGCGACGCCGTACCGGAGGACCGCCGTTGGGCCTACCCTGTGCGCAAGGTTATTGAAACCCTGGCGGACACGGGTTCATTTCTGGAGCTGCGCCGGGTGTATGGGCGCAGCATCATCACCGGCTTTATCCGCCTCGAAGGGCTGCCGGTTGCACTGATCGCCAACGACTGCCAGCAACTTGGCGGTGCCGTAGACGCTGAGTCGGCGGAAAAGGCCGCGCGATTCCTCGGCCTCTGTGACGCCTTCGGTTTGCCGGTGCTGTCGCTGACCGACACGCCGGGTTTTATGGTGGGGCCGGCGAGTGAGCGGCAGGCGGCGGTGCGCCGCATGTCGTCCCTGTTTATCACGGGCGCCAGCCTGCAGGTGCCCGTCGTGGCGATTTTTCTGCGCAAGGGTTACGGCTTGGGCGCTATGGCCATGACCGGCGGCAGCTTTGTCGCGCCTGTCTATGCCGCCGCCTGGCCCACTGGCGAGTTCGGTGGCATGGGGCTCGAGGGCGCGGTGCGCCTGGGTTTCCGTAAAGAGCTTGAGGCTGTGGACGATCCTGCAGAGCGCGAGCGCTTGTTTGATCAGTTGCTGGCGCAGATGTACGAAGCGGGCAAGGCGTCGGAAGCCGCTTCATTTCTCGAAATCGACGCCGTGATTGACCCAGCGGAGACGCGTGCGACTGTACTCCGGGCACTCTGTGCGGCGGGTGTTTGTCCACCATCCGCAGGCCCACCGGGTGCCAGCCCGCGCCATGGCGCCTGATGACTCATTTTTAGGGAGAAAAAGCATGCACAAGCTGTTTGACGTCAGTGGGAAAGTGGCCGTGGTGACCGGCGGCTCGCGTGGTATCGGGGCGATGATTGCCGAAGGCTTTGTGGCCAACGGCGTGAAGACCTACATCACCGCACGCAAAGCCGAGGAGCTGGAGGCGACGGCGGAGCGCCTGTCTGCCCTGGGGGAGTGTATTCCCATCGCTTCGGACCTCTCCACCCTGTCCGGCATCACCCAGTTCGCCGCTGCGGTACGCGAGCGGGAGAGCGCGGTGCATATCCTGGTCAATAACGCGGGCGCCACCTGGGGAGCGGACATCGACGACTTTCCCGAGAGTGGCTGGGACAAGGTCATGGACCTGAACGTTAAGTCGATTTTCTTTCTCACCCAGCAATTGTTGCCGGCGCTACGCGCTGCCCGCCGCGACGACGACCCGGCCCGGGTGATCAACATCGGCTCAGTAAATGGCATCACCAACGCGCATGGCAACAACTACGGCTATAGCGCCAGCAAGGCTGCGGTACACCAGCTGACCCGGCAATTGGGTGCGGATATGGCGAAAGAGGGCATCAACGTCAACGCCATAGCGCCGGGCTTGTTCCCGAGCAAGATGACGGCGCACATGCTGGCGCATGAAGCGGAGTTGGTTAAAGGTTTCCCGATCGCCCGGCTGGGCTCGCCGGAAGACGCCGCGGGCACGGCCATTTACCTCAGTGCCCGTGCCTCCGCCTGGGTGACCGGTCACGTGCTGGTACTCGATGGCGGATTGGTAGCGGAGTCCTGAAAATCTTGCCGCCAGCTGGCCTCGGGCCAGTGGCGGCAGTCGCTGCCTGCTACTGTGTCGGGGCACTCGCGTAGAGTTTCACCCATTCGGTGAGCAGGCGAACACCGTAGCCTGTGGCGCCAATCAGCGGCGGTTGACTGGCGGCGTCATGGCGTCCGTTGCCAGCCATGTCGATATGCACCCAGGGGGTGTCCCCCGCGAACCGCTGCAGAAACACCGCGCCCGCCTGCGCACCGGGGCTGCCGGTATTGCGAATATCCGCCACCGTGCTGTCGATGATTTTCTCGTAGGGCCCCAGAGGAAGCCGCCATACCCGCTCGCGGGTCAGCTCGCCGGCTTCGGTAACGCTGGCAACCAGTGTGTCGTCGGTGCTGAACACAGCGGCGTAATCACTGCCCAGGGCGCGCACTTTCGAGCCGGTCAGGGTGGCGATATCGACGATGACTCGCGGCTCAAATTTCTTCCGCGCGTACCAGATGCCGTCTGCGAGCACGAGGCGTCCCTCGGCGTCCGTATTGGCGATTTCAATGGTGATGCCGCTGGCGGAGGTCACGACGTCACCGGGCAACTGTGCGGTACCGGACACCGCATTCTGTGACAGGGGCATAACGCCGACAACATGAATGGGCGCGCGCTGGCGCGCCAGTGCTTCAATAGTGCCGGCCACCGCCGCTGCACCGGCCTTGTCGCCGGTCATGGCAAGCAGGGAGTTGGCGTCCAGCTTCAGATTGTAGCCGCCGCTGTCGAAGGTAATGCCTTTGCCGACCAGCGCGATGGGGGCTCCCTCGCTGCCGCGCCATTGGGCGATCAACAGGTGCGAGCCGTGCTGGCTGCCACGGCTGACACCGTACAGTGCCTCCATACCTTCCTTGAGGATTTGCTTGGGCGTCAGTACCGTGATTTTGACCCCCAGGGGTTCCAGCCGTGACCTGACCTGTTCGGCAAATGCGGCCGGGTAGCCATCACTGCCGGGCAGGTTGGTCAGCTCGCGTGCAGTGAACACGCCCTCGGCGAGCCCGCGCAGTTCCGTGTAGCGCTCTTCGGCTGCATCCGGGTTGGCTGCCAGCCAGTGGTACGTTTGTGCCGGGCGCGGTTCCGGTGCCGATTTGTAGCGGTCGAAGCGGTAGTTTGCCAGGTCTGCGCCGTGGGCCAGCGCTGCCACGGTACTGCTGTGGTCGCTACCCTGCGGTAACAGACGGGTATTCACCGCCACGGTGCTTGACGCTCGCGTTGACAATAGCGTGGCGAGTGCCGCGCCCACCGACTCCGCATCGGCGCGCGGCAGGCTCTGCCCCGCGCCCACGCCGAGTGCGATCAGGCGCTGCGCCTCAAGCCCGGTGGGGGCCAGAATTTCAAACTGTTCACCCAGCGCACCGGTGAAAGCCTGTGCCTCCAGCGCGCGTTGAAATTGCGTTGCGGTCGCCGCGGGCCAGCCCTCGGGTGCGGCGGTAGTACCCTCGAATTCGGGTACGAGAACGACCAGCGCTTCAACGTTTTCGGGTTGTGTCGTGCGGAACTCGTTTCGGGTGTTGAGATAGTCCGCAGAAGCCACTGTCGCCAGGAGTGAAAAGCCCAGCAGGGCACAGATTCGTAGAGTTGCTAGCATGGAATGTAGAGGTCTCCCTGGTTTCAGGTTGTAATGATCAGGCGCAATGCCTGTAGTTGCAGGCTGGCATGCCCGATATGCAGTGCCGATTCTTCAATCCGGTAGGTCAAATGGTCCAGCTCCTCCTGACGAATGGAGGGGTTCACCGAGCGCAGTGCCTGCAGGCGTTCCAGTTCCGCACCCAGCTCCGCACGCATGCGCTGTTCTGCATCTGCCAACAGCGGGGCCAGGTGTTCCGTGGCAAGGCGGGTGGCGAGCAGCATCTTGTTGTCCACGTCCTGTTGCACCTGCTTGATAATAGCGAGGGCAGTGCTTTTATTGACACATTCGACCAGGCCGTTCAAGCGCTCATGTGGTACCAGCGCGGCGAGGTCCTTGCCGCGGGCATCGACCAGCAGGCGCAAAGGGGACAGCGACAGGAAGCGCTCCAGCTGCAATCCGCGCGGCGCCACGCAATTGATGGTGAACACGCACTCGAGCAGCATGGTACCGGGGGCAATGCCCTTGAGTTTGATCGTGCCCAGAGCCGCATTCCCCAGCTCGGTGGAACGCACCATGTCCATCGCCTCGACCAGCATCGGGTGCTCCCAGCTCAGGAAGGCCATGTCCTCCCTCGCGAGTGCCTTGCTGCGGGAGAATGTCACCGTGGTGCCGTCCTCTGGCAGGTGGGGGAAGTGTCCGGTCAGCATATGGTCGGTTGGCCGCAGCACCAGCGTGTGGTCCGAATGATACTCGTGCTCTACGCCATAGGCTTCGCACAATGCTTCCAGGTACTGCTGTAGTGCATCGTCCTCTTCGCTACTGGCGATTTCAGCAATCAGTTGTTGCGCCACATCGGCCTTGCAGGAATTGCGCTCCAGCAGACGGTCACGCCCTTCGCGCAGTTCGCGCCGGGTTTCCTCGGTGAAGGTTGCGGTATCGGCAATCAACGCTTCCAGGTTGGCATCCGGGTCCTGCAGCAGCGGCAGCAAGCGCGCCTGGAATCGCTCCAGGATCATGGTGCCTGCGGAGCAGCTTTCACGGAACAGGTTCAGGCCGCGGTCGTACCAATCGAGGAGAACTTCCTGCGCACTGCCTGCGAGAAAGGGTACGTGTATCTGCACGTCTTCTGTTTGACCGATGCGATCGAGGCGACCGATACGCTGCTCGAGAAGGTCGGGGTTGAGGGGCAGATCGAACAGTATCAGGTGATGGGCGAACTGGAAGTTGCGGCCTTCACTACCGATTTCAGAGCATACCAGCGTTTGTGCGCCCGCCGATTCGTCGGCAAAGTAGGCGGCAGCACGATCCCGCTCGATGATAGACAGCCCCTCGTAAAAGGCTGCTGAGCGGATGCCGGCGCGCAGGTGCAGATAGTGTTCCAGCGTGACCGCAGTCTGTGCGCGGGCGCAGATGACCAGCACCTTCGCCGGACGCAAGGCCTTCAGCGTCTGCTCCAGCCAGGCGACGCGTGGATCGAAGGACAGCCAGCTGTCATCGTGGTAGGGCGACTCTGGATGCAGTGCCTCGGCGATATCGCTATTGGCGTGGCGGTAGGCATCGGGCTGTTCCAGCGGGTAGCGGTGCAGCACGCGCTGGGGAAAACCACTGATGGCGGCCCGGGTGTTGCGGAACATCACGCGCCCGGTGCCGTGGCGGTCGAGAATCTGCTCGATCAGCGTTTCTGCCGGTGCATCCGCGTCCAGCCCCTCCGGTAACCCGGCCGGGCGTTCGCCGCGCTCCAGGCGCAGCGTGAGGTCGCTCCAGTGCCGGTACTGCTGCTCTTCTTCGCGGAAGGCTGACAGCGAGTGGAACCGCTCCGGGTCCAGCAATTGCAGGCGTGCAAAGTGGCTCTCCAGACCGACCTGCTCCGGTGTGGCGGTGAGCAACAGGAGCCCGGGGTTCTGGCGGGCCAGTGCGGCCACGAAGCGATAGTCTTCTCCCGGGTTGTCCGGCGACCAGTGCAGGTGGTGGGCCTCATCGACCACCACCAGGTCCCAGTTTGCGGTCAACGCTTGCAGCTGGCGCTCCTGGGAATCGCGGAACAGATCCAGGCTGCACAGCACCAGCTGCTCAGCGTCAAACGGGTTGTGCTCTTCCGCATCCAGCAGCGGGTCCTCGTCCAGCATATTGAGCGGGTCGGCCTCCGCCAATCGTTCAGCGTCGAACAGGGCGAAATGCAGGTTGAAGCGACGCAACATTTCCACCAGCCACTGGTGCAGCAGTGTTTGCGGTACCAGCACCAGTACCCGCGATGCGCGTCCGGTCAAGAGTTGCTGATGCAGGATCATACCCGCCTCAATCGTTTTGCCGAGACCGACTTCATCCGCGAGCAGAACGCGTGGGGAGTGCCGTTGCCCAACTTCGTTGGCGATGTATACCTGGTGGGGCAGCAGGCTGGTGCGCGAACCCATCAGACCGCGGGCGGGGGAACGCTGCAAACGGTCCAGATGCGTAAGTGTTGCCACGCGCAGCGCGAAGTCGCTGGTCTTGTCAAAGTGGCCATTCAGCAGGCGCTGCTGGGGTGTGGTGATCTGCACAAACGGGTCCAGCTCCAGCTCGGACACCGTCACGCTTTCCTCGTGGTGGTCCGTGCCGGTATAGAGCAGGAGGCCCGCGCTCTCGGTGACCGCGGTGACGGCGAGTTCCTGTCCCTGTACGGTGGAAATGTGATCTCCGGCCTTGAAACGCAACCGGGTGAGTGGGGCGCTGTTAGCTGCGTATGTGCGTTCCTCGCCAACAGCCGGAAAGCTGAGCGTGACGCGCCTCGGCTCGACCTCCACGATAATGCCCAAACCCAGCTGCGCGTCCGCGTGGCTTACCCAGCGTTGACCGACAATGTATTCCATAGTATCCCATGTGCTGCCGGGCCTTCGCGTACGGCCCGCAAAAGACGCCTAGTCTACCACCGACAGGCTGTCGGGTTGAGGGTTACGGGCAGCGCGCCGAGAAATTGCCCCCTTTATTCGCCTGTCGCGGGGAAAAACAGGGCAAGGCTGTTGCGGTAGGCAGCCTGCAGCAGGGTTTCCACGGGCATTTCCAGTACCTCGGCGATCCGTTCGGCGATGAAAGGCAGGTAGAACGGTGCATTGGGCCGCCCCCGGTAGGGCACGGGGGTGAGGTAGGGGGCGTCGGTTTCCAACACCAACTGATCCAGCGGCGTTGCGGTTACCACGGCGCGGACGTTGTCGGCGCTGTTGAAAGTGGTAATACCGTTGAACCCGAGCATGAACCCGGCATCAAGACAGAATTCCGCCAGAGGCAACCCCGACGTGAAGCTGTGGATCACCCCCTTGCGCTGCAGGTGTGGCGCGTATTCGGCGAGTATGGCGCGGGTGTCCTCATCGGCTTCCCGGGTGTGCACCACGATCGGCAGGTCGAGCTCGACTGCCAGCGCCAGCTGCGCAGCAAAGACCTTGCGTTGCACCGCCCGGTCCGCATGGTCGTAGTAGTAATCCAGGCCGATTTCGCCGATTGCCACAATACGTGGGTCGCCCGCCTGCGCGCGAATCCGCGCCTCGACCGCGCTATCGAAGCCCTCGGCTTCGTGCGGATGAATGCCCTGCGTGCCCCAGATGTCCGGTGCCGCCCTGGTCAGCGCCAGCACGTTGTCCAGATTGGCTGCCGATACTGCAATGGTCACGATACGCTCCACGCCCACCTGGCGAGCGCGGACCAGGGTATGCTGCAGTTCTGCAGCCTCAAGGTAGTCCAGGTGGCAATGTGTCTCGATTAATGGCGTGGCAAATACGGGTATGTCGCGCCGCTTGCTTTTACTCATCGCGCCTCCAGTTCGGTAATTGTGTCGATGATCTGCGCCCATAGCCACTGGTGCAGCGGTGACTGATCCGTGCGGCGGTGCGCGACCAGCATGTATTTCAGGGCGTAGTCACTGCCGGGGGGCGTTGGCAGGGCGACAATACCACTGGTGATATGCGAGTTCTGCAGTACGTATGCTGGGCCGGGCAGAAAGTAGTCCGTGCTGCGCAGTACTTCCATTGCCGTCATCAGGTGTGAGGTTTCCAGAGATCCCTGCGACGGGCTGCGCACCCGCATGAAAGCCTCCGAGCTGCGCGCCAGCTCGGCCTGTTCCAGATCGGGCACATACACGCGAATCAGCGGGAAACTGGCGAGGCGGTCCCAGGTTACCTCCCCGGTGGTGAGCGGATGCTGCGCGCGTACCAGAATGGCGGCTGGTGCCGTTACCAGTTGCTGCGCACGGTACTCCGCTGGATAGTGGGACTGGGCAATGTGAATGGCAAAATCGAGGGTGCCGGTCGCCAGGGCATCAAGTTGATGTTCCAGCCGGGTGATGGTGCGAATGGAAAGGCGTGGGGCCAGCCGGTGCAGGCGCTGGATCAATGCCGGTAGCAGGGCAATACCCACGTATTCCGACAAGGCCAGTGTGACCTCACCGCTATAGGTGTAAGGGTCAAAGCGCGACCCTGATACCAAGCGGTTTATATCGTCCAGCACACTGTTCAGTTCCGCCGCCAGCTCCAGTGCACGGGGGGTGGGCTGCATACCGCGGTTGCTGCGAGTGAACAGCGGGTCGCCGAACAGGGCCCGCAAGCGACTCAGGGTCTTGCTCATGGCGGGTTGCGTGATGTGCAGGCGTTCTGCGGCGCGTGACACGTTGCGCTCCTCGAGCAGCGCTTGCAGGGCCACGAGCAGGTTCAGGTCGGTCTTGTGCAGGTTGAGCGTGTCCACCGGCTAATTATGAATTAATTTCATGGCGAACATAATAAAAATACATTGGATATCACTGCTGTCCGGTTAAAAGTTAGATGAAACGGATATTTTCTTT
>TARA_R110002073_G_scaffold60209_24_pt1 | contig 11788 bp, 11 predicted proteins | sample TARA_R110002073 | Tara Oceans TARA_R110002073 (sample SAMEA4397174) | marine metagenome | biome: Polar Biome; feature: [DCM] deep chlorophyll maximum layer (ENVO:01000326); material: water (ENVO:00002006), including particulate matter (ENVO:01000060) such as... | depth 40 m
GTGCAATTGGCTCGCATTCGAGTCAACATCATGCCTTCGGCAGCAAACTTGTCTAAGTGAGGCGTTTGCACATCCGTCGCTCCATTGCAGGAAACGTCACCGTAACCGAGATCGTCGGCAAGGATTAGAATCAGATTGGGACGCGATGTCGGATCCGCGATCGCAGAGCGAGAGGCCTCGGCTTGCTGGGCAACGCAAGAGGCAGCCGTGAGGGCGACCGCGCACCCCACCACGATCAATAACCAAGCAAACTGCCAACAACTTTGGATGCGGCGCGAGTGACCGGATGCAACCTTTTGCACAAGCCAAACCATGTGGATCTCTTTTCAAACATCAGCGGAGGGAATCGATAAGCGGTCTGCCCGTTGCAGAGGCCAAATCGGGGCCCCCCAGTCTGTTCGCTGTGGATTGCCAAGTCAATTCCTACTGCCGATCCTTTGCGAATCCAGATGCTTTGCGAATCCAGATCCTGGCGAAGATCCTTGTCCGGATCGCAAAAAAAAACGATCGAGGGCAACCTGAGTTACCCTCGATCGTTACGTTCATTCGATCAAGAATCGCAGCACTCGAACTACAGATTCAGGATGATTTCGTTGGCTCCGCTATCCACTTTTGCGGTCAACCCTTCGACTCGCTTTGGCGATCCGTCTTTGGCTTGCGATCGACCTTTAGGAGTCATTCCGATTGGTTGCAGCGTTCCTTCGGCCATTTCCTCGGTCGACGTCGTCAGCGTGATCACCTCCGGTGTCGGTGGACTCGACTCACCAGCGACGTGACCGCCGATGACGGTGACTTTATGGTCTCCGATTGCCGCTCCAGGATCCCCCGTCGAATAGTACAGGGTGAAGCTTCCGGTTTCATCGGTTTCGCCATACGAAGCAGCACCGTTGACCGTTGGATAAAATTCCACCTGGGCGTTGACGAAAGGTTTTCCTTCCTTCATTAGCTTGCCACTGACCTCGGCCAACGAAGGCTTGTCACTGCGGCCACATCCGAGTGTGCCGATCAGCAAGGACATCGCTAGGCCTAGAGTGAGTTTCGAGACGTGATTCATGTTCATGGATTCGATTTTCAATATTACGTGAGGCTTCTCAATGGACGTTGTAGGGGAAAGAGCGAGGCTTAGAATTCTTCGTTCAACACGGTGCGGTCTTGGCGATCCGCCAACAGTGCGTAAATATCGAAACGGATGTTTTCGCTGATAAAGCGAACGCTGCCATCGGCGAGCACAAATTGGGCTCCTCCACCGTGAGTCGAGTTGAACACGGTATGACGGCCCGGACGTCCGTACCAATACGGGCCGATGCCGTGAGGCGAGTAGCGGCTGGTGGACGAATAGTTGATTCCAACTCGCGTCGAAGCAATGTTCATCCAATAAGCTTCGGATTCATTGTGGTTGGCACCACCACCACCGGACCACGCTCCGCCGTACCAATTCCCAGCACGTTGGTCATAGTAGTTGAAGGTTCCATCGGAGTTACGAATGCGAATTTCCGCGGATTGTTCACCAATCGCAAGCGTATTGCTGGTTCCATCCAAGATGGATGCAAAACGCACCGGTTGGTTGTAATAGTTATCCAACGCCACGATCACGCCGTTGTGATCGGTCATGCCGTGGTAACCGTTCCAAGTAGAGTAGTTTGTGTTGTTGTTACTGAATCGGCCGGCAACACCGACATAGTTCGAAATTTGGACTTCGAGCTGATCAGGAGCTCCGAGAGCTTTTGTATCCGCACTTGCATTGTCAACACGGGTCGTGGGAAGAGCACTCGAAGGACAATTGAACCCGGGGACCACCATACCGTGAAACGTTTGCCAGTTGCGATTGACGCCGGGGTCACGAGACGCCCAATCGGTTCCCGAAAACGTCGACGCTTCAAAGGCGGCATTCTGCTCGATAAAGGGCAAAATACGAACCAACCACGAGGCGGGGCGATCATTGGTTGCCGTTGCGGGAAGAACGGCCGGTGGCATGGCGCGGTAGGTGTCGTGGTACATATGAAGCGCCAAACCAAGCTGCTTCAAATTGTTCGAGCACGACATGCGGCGAGCCGCTTCGCGGGCGGATTGCACCGCGGGCAACAAAAGCCCCACTAATACACCAATGATCGCAATGACCACCAATAGCTCGACCAGTGTAAAACCGCTGCGTTCCTTTGTACGCGCTGGTCGGGCGTACTGGATTCTGGAAATTGACATGCAATAATTTTCCTAATGCTTCAACCTTGATGTTAAACCGAAACATCCCCCCCTTACTCAGGGATGACATTCGCACGCTTGACCTCTTCCGCAATCCGAATGCCTGGAATTCAATCCAGCTGCCTCCCAGCCCCCACCTGCCAGCGGGCCCCCCGATCCTAATGGGGAATAGATTCGCTCTGATCGATCCTCTCGCTCCATTGCTGTCCCCTTACCTGTTTGCCTTTTTTTCCAAATTTCAAACAATTCTCTTTTTGGGCTAACTCTTTACAGCTAAGAAGCTTCGGGGCAGCAATCTTGGTGCACACGTCCTAGGCAAACGCGTGCTAGCTTGTTGTGCATGGCTGTCACTGCGAGTGCAAGGCAGGCCTCAACAGGATGTCGCCCGTCTCAGTGGACCATCAAGTCGTGCCGATTGGCTCAGGCATCAACAGCCACGGGGGAAGCGAGATTCGCAGAAGTTCCCCCGGCCATGTTTGGGCTGTTCGATTGCCGCAAGGTTCGGAATCACGAAATGTGAACCACACAAAAAAACCCCCTGCATCTCATGGAGATGCAGGGGGGGGGCTAGGGAAGCAGAGGATTACCGAGGCCGCGGAACCGGCCAAGGACTATTTGACCTGCATCAGATTAAAGCGAGAGAGTTGTTCTCGCTCTTCCTTTGTAAATTTCATATCCACGTAGTGGATCGATTTGAGCCCCTTCATTTCGGCCATGGCATCAACGACACGTCCGCGATACGCGTCTGAGAAGAAAATGCTGTCGCCGTCCTGAGCATTTCCATACCATCCGATCCACAAATCGGTCACGGTGTCAAAGTACTTCAGCGACGACAAATTGTCCGGCTTGATGGTCGAATTGATAATCCTCAGATCACGCACCTTCAAATCTTCGATCGGCTTGAGCGTGCTGATCGCGGTTCCGCTCAGATTCAACGAGTCCAAATCATGAAAATTGCGGCCCAGGATTTCCAGCGTGGAATCGTCGGCGTGCCCCCCTCCCACGATACGTGTTGATTCGGGTGACAGATCAATCCGGCGAATTCCCGGCAGCGCCGCTGCGAGCCGGAGGTTGCGATTGAGTTCTTGCGACGAGCGGACGGCTGGAAATGAGATCGAAGGAAAGGAAGGCAGATCAGCATCGACGATTCGAGTCGGCGTTCCCGAGATGGCGACGTTGGATACCAATAATTGACGCCAGACATCGGTGATGGTTTGATGATGTTGATTTCGTTTCAGCGTGCTGCTGATCTCGCGGCTAGCTCCATAGACAACAAAGGCCATCAACAGAACGCCAAACGCTGCTAAAAAGGTAGTCAACCATTCGGGTCGATTGGACCAACGGAACGGAGAGCGATAGGGAATCGCAGGTGGTTCCCTTTTTCGTTTGGTCGGGGGTTCCATCGCAATCGATGGCATCGGCAAATCAGGCGCGGCGTTGGAATGCCGAGACGATATGTCGGCAAGCCGCGGATCTCTTTTGGCCTTCACAGTAGATATCACTCCATAATAGATAAACAAAAAAAGGAGAGGACGACTTCTAAACTAGCACAACGCGGGATAGATATCCCACGGAAAAACACGAAGATTTACGCTCAATTAACAACAACCACCCTTAAAACCCACAGCGGGGACATAGCACCCCCAGTCGCGAGATCAGGCTTCTTTTCGGACCTCCGAAGGTCACAGCGTGGCTGCCGCTCGATCGCAATGTGGCTGTCCCCTGATCGCCCCCGGAACGCAATGATCCTTGCTGTTAACGCAGCTAAACCATCGGAAAGACTCGAAAAAGTTGCTAATTTGTTCGGTTTACCCAATGCAAGTGTTAGCGAGCCGAGGTTTGCCGTTGTGTGCAAGGTTGGGTGCCCCTTACTGAATGGAGCCTTTGTGTAGACTTCTCGTTCCCTAATCCCTGGTCTCGTCATCCCTGGTCTCGTCTTGCAATTTTCCGACCGCACTGCATTTATGTCTGATTCGAATTTGATCCACGATGTTTTAGCTCGTCATTACGGCTACCCCTCGTTTCGCCCATCGCAGCAAGCCGTGATCGAGCACGTCTTGGCGGGGAAGCATGCGATGGTGGTGATGCCAACGGGAATGGGAAAATCGTTGTGCTACCAGATTCCAGCGTTGACGATCCCCGCAGACAGCCACGAGATTGTCTTGGTCCTGTCCCCTTTGGTCGCGTTGATGCACGACCAGGTCAGTGACTTGAGATCGCGTGGCATCGATGCGGCATACATCAATTCATCGCTGGACCGCCAGACCCGGGAAACCCGTTATGACGAAGTCGCTTCGGGAAAGTACCGGCTACTGTACGTGACTCCGGAGCGATTTCGCAAAGAGGATTTCCGAAGGATCATCGCGAAACGCGACGTCACGTTACTGGCAATTGACGAAGCCCACTGTGTGAGCCAATGGGGGCATGATTTTCGCCCCGACTATTCACGCGTCGGCGAGATCCGAGAACAATTGGGCTTTCCCACCACGATTGCATTGACGGCGACTGCGACGGAGGAATGTCGCCATGATATATACGCACAGCTGGGAATTCCGGAGGACCAGATCCAATTGTTTTATCAAGGTATCGACCGGCCGAACCTGCGACTCGACGTTGAACATGTGATGGGAGACCAAGAAAAACTCGATGCCATCGAACGGTTGCTTGATGACGACGTCTATCGCGGCGGCAGTGTAGTGATCTATTTTTCTCTGATCAAAACCTTGACGCGGTTTAGCGACCATTTGCTCAGCCAGGGTGTGGACCACGAGTGCTATCATGGCGACTTGTCGAGCCAAAAACGCCGTCAAGTGCATAACCGATTTTTGAGTGGCGAAACCGATGTGGTGCTGGCAACCAACGCCTTCGGAATGGGGATCGACAAAGCCAATATCCGTGTGTTGATTCATGCGGAAACCCCCGGTTCCATCGAATCCTATTACCAAGAGGTGGGGCGAGCCGGTCGCGATCATCAGCCGAGCCGATGTGTGTGGTTGTATGACCAGAGCGATCTGATGACGCAGATGCAATTCATCGAATGGTCCAACCCCGATTCGGATTTCTACGGACGATTACTGACGATGCTGGTCGAACACAACGAATCGTGTCGCGCATTTGGGATCGACTGGATGAACGAGCGGCTTCAACGTGTCAGTCGCCACGATCATCGCATTGCTACTGCGTTTGCCATGCTCGATCGAGCGGGCGTCATCGCAGGCCCCCATCCTCCGCACTGCTTCGAGGTGTTGAGACCGATTCCCGAACATTTCCGCAATCAGGAGGCGTTAGCGGAAAAGAAACGACGCGACCAGCAGCGTTTGTATGCCATGGTGCAATTGGCCGGTGAAGAGAACGACCGAAAAGCATTTCTACAGCATTACTTTGAAGGGAATGCGAAACATTAAATGCTGCGTTGCGACGTTCAAATTGCTGCGTTGCCGTCGCTCGGGCGTCCCGTTCACTCTCGCTTGCCCTTGTCACTAGGATTGGCCTAAGTCGACTGCTTTGGTTTTGCATTGCAGAGGACCGGAATATCGGTATTGTTTGGTAATCAACCCTCCCGGTGGGCACGCGTTGATCCAATCCGCTACTCGTCCCCTTCCCCCCCTCTCGTCTTTTCTTTGCCTCGTTTAAATTTCCCTCGTTTAAAACCGTCTCATTCTAAAATCCTCGTCACCCAATCACATTTTGATGACCGCACCTACTGACGATTTTCCCTTGACCGGACGTCTTGCGTCGATCGACTTTGGCAGCGTGCGGATTGGGATTGCGATCTGTGATCCCGACCGGATTTTGGCGAGCCCCTTAGAGGTCCGCGCAGCCGAACACTGGAAACAGGATGGGGACTATTACCGCGAGTTAACAAAGTCGGAGCGAATCTCCGCGTTTGTCGTCGGGCTCCCCATTCACTTGGATGGCGGGGAAAGTGAGAAGAGCATTCAAGCCCGCGAATTTGCTCGCTGGCTCTCAAAAACAACCAGCAAACCGGTGCGTTTGTTTGATGAACGATTTACCACGGCCGACGCTAACAATCGCATGCGGGCCGCAGGCTACAGTCGTCAAGGCAAAAAGAAACGGATCGATGCCGTTGCCGCCTTGGTAATCCTCGAATCTTTCATCGAAGCATGCCGCTATCGAGGTGAGATCGTGGGCAAACCGTCAAGCGAAGAGATCCCCACCGAGGGAGAGTCGATTGACTAAGCTGATTGGCATCTCATGCCTACGCCAGCCCAGCAATGATTAGCCCAACAATGATTAGTCCAGCCCTCTGCTGATCTCGTCGGCGATCAGCCCGAGCCTAACTCGCCCGACTTCAGGCGGCGTCGCCGGCCGACAACGCCAACATCAAATCAAGGAAACGTTCGTTGGCATCACGGCGACGACGAACACGTTCTGAAATGCTCCAGCCCGATCGAATGGCGAGCACACGGCGCGAAATCTCGGCGTCCGAGACGTACACGTCCCTGCGATTCTTGTTCGATGTTGCGGCGGTAGTTGCTGGGGTCACGCTCTTCTCACAAGTCATTGTCGACATGGTTGAATCCTTCCAAAATAAATCAAAGTGGTGAAGGGACGCTTCAGTAAACCTGCGTTAGCGCCCCAGGGTGTCGTTGTAACCTTAATGATTAAGCAGCTTCACAGGCCGACAAAGCGTCGATCAAATCGAGGAACCGCTTGTCCGCTTCACGTCGACGACGGACTCGCTCGGCAATACTCCAGCCAGAGCGAATCGCAACGACTCGGCGAGAAATCTCAGCATCGGAAAGCCGAATCTCATTTTGAGTCGATTGAGTTGAATTAGAGACAGTCTCGGGGCGAGTCGCGGTCAACATTGATGAATCCCTCCAGGAAAGTAATCGCTTAGGCTTTTATTCAGGCATCAGTTTCATTTGTTTCGCCACATCGGCTGACATCGCCGAGGACGAAACAGGAGAGAAGCAAGTGGGATGCCAATTCAATGCGATAGAGCGACAAAAAGAAGAGGAAGTTCACTTCCCAAGGCGATTTCGCATCACAACATAGCGAAAAGCACCGCAAAACAGCGTGTTTTTATTTCCGAGCCGATTTCAAAGAAAATTAGTCGCCCCAGACGGACTGCTCAAACGTTGGTAAGTTTTTCAACGATCTAGTCGGAATTACCATCACAATGCAATCCGACGCGGAGCTGCCAACAATTGCATGCAAGACGGCGTTCCAGCTCTCGCGGCTGCACTGTCCTTGCAGATCAACATACTGCAATCGTTCATTGGCGTCGTAGAGCATCCCCTCGATTTGCTCGCCCTGGGCTGCGGACCAGACAAACGAGCCATCCAGTTCGAAATAGAGTCGCGGCAATAATTGCAACCGCGTGGAAGCTTCTTCAAAACTGGCTCGCAGCGCCGCTTGCTCGGGACCATACAGATAGATGTGAAATCGTTGGATCGCAGTCGTCATGGAGTAATAGTCAAATTGGCGGTCGGTTAAGAAGCGGGCGATTATGCAGCGGGGGGCGGATAAGTCGGGCAGATACGATTTTCCTGCAGAGTGAGCATTCTGACGCCGCTTTGTCAATTTACCCCAGGCGGGACATTCTGCCCCGTGTCCATTTAGTAATGAGGGCAGCGAGATCGCGGCAACAGGCACAATGTCAAAAATTCGCGGTGCTGTCCGTTCCCATCGAATGGGTCGCCCGCCGCTTTGCAACCGCGGCGATTTGCAACCGATTCCCGCCCCCCCAGCGTGCGTTTTTTGTCACAAATCGTCCTTTAATATCATGCTTCCACCTTTACGTCCGTGATGGAATTGAACCATACGACCTCGTGTGAAGAAAGGGAGTTATGGGTGCTTTCGAAGCGGATTAAACGGCAGGCGGCATGATCTTTGCGTGTTAACTAAACACCAACAAAACGGTTAGCAAAGACTGTCAAAAGCGGCAGAACGGGGCGTCAAAGCAAGGCTGCCCCATAAATCGGCCGCGTCATCAAGGTTGCTTGAAATTGACAGGTTGGGACGCGCGGGGGGCGTGGCGAGAAGTCGAACCCGTGGGAACTTTCGAGTCTCTTGATGCGTAAATAGAGTGAGCGCAACAGGGTCTCTGGAACACGATTTCTCTAAACGTTAGTCATCGCGTGTTGATATTCATTGCGTGCGTCGCTCGGGTGGATTCACTAGCGTCCTTGAAATGGTGAGTGCGTGAACACAAATCTTGCTGAGAAAGTCCGATAGAGCCTTTCGACTTGAAAGGTTCGCCATGTTCGCTTTCTCATTTTACATAAAAGGAATAGGAAATGGTTTCTCTCAATTCGAATTCCGAACACACGGCGTTACGCGGCGGTTTCGATTCTCCGGCGTTGCGACAGGATGACAGTCCGTTGCGAAGTCAGGAAGAGCTGTCGGATTCGCTAGGGATGTACCTGAAACAGATGGGCCGCACGTCGCTGTTGTCGGCAGAGCAAGAATTGGCTCTGGCAGTGCAGATGGATGATGCCCGTACCCTATTTCGACACGATTTGCTTCGCGTTCGTTTTGTTGCCGAGGATGCCGTTGCAGCCCTTCGCGAGATCGTGACGGGAGACGCGAGGGCGGATCGCAGCCTCAGTTACGCCGTCACCGACGAGAAGGTCAAGCATCGCATTCTAAGCCGGTTAGAGCCCAATGTTCGTACGCTCGAGTCGCTGCTGGCGTTGAACAACACCGATTATGAAGCGATCCGTGATCGTCAATTAACATTGGCGCAGCGAAGCGAAGCTCGCAGTCGCTATCTGCGCCGGCGAGAATCGATCGTCACCCTCATCGAAGAATTGGGACTGCGATTGCCGGCGATCGAGCAGCACTATGAAAATCTGTTGTGGATGAATCATCGGCTGGGTGTGCTCCGCCAGCGTCGTGCTGATTTAACACTCGAGGAACATGCCGAGTACGAGACCATTTTACGACGGACTCAACATTCCAGTTGCGGTCTGGATCGCCGTGTCCAAGAGCTCGAGCGTGCCTATTCGCTTTACACCTCGACGAAGCAAAAATTGGTCGAGGCCAATCTACGCTTGGTCGTTTCGATCGCCAAAAAGTATCGCGGCCGTGGCTTAGCATTCCTTGATTTGATTCAAGAGGGCAATTCGGGATTGATGCGTGCTGTCGAGAAGTTCGAAGCGAGTAAAGGTTTTAAACTTTCGACCTATGCAACATGGTGGATTCGTCAAGCGATCGGTCGCGCCGTCGCCGAGCAAAGTCGCACCATTCGCATCCCCGTGCATGTCGTCGGTGAGATGAATGAATTACAGCGAACCATTAGCGATCTGTATCAGCAACTCAGCCATCGCCCCACACATCGTGAAGTGGCCGATACCGCAGGGCTAAGCGACGAGCGGTTGGTCGTACTCGAACGTTCGTTGAGCACCAGCTACAGCTTAGACAACAGTTCCGCAGGAGAGGTCCCTACGAATCTGCGTGACATTCTGCAGGAAGAAGAAACCGCGCCGCTGGGCACCGAAGTGGACGCAAACTCGTTAAGCCATCGCTTGGAATCGTTGCTCGATCAACTCGATGAACGTGAGCAGGCCATTGTGCGGATGCGATTCGGTTTCGATGACTACTCGCCCCAAACGCTTTCAGAAGTGGCGAAGGTGTTTAATATCAGCCGAGAACGAGTGCGACAAATTGAACGACGCGCGTTGCGAAAACTGCAGCAACATGACGAGATCAACAGCCTGGTGGGTTTTCTCGACTAAGCCTACTTTGGCAAGAAACCGGTTGACGCACGGTCAATGTCGTCGACTTCAACAGCGATCGCAGCACAGGGACTCGTCCGGTTCCCGTGTGAAAAAACGCTCGTCGAGTACTAAAGTCGATCGCATTGGGCTCGCGCCGCGAGCAGCCCTCGAATCGATGAAACAGGTCGAATGGTGACAGGCATTTGCTGGATACACCGACATCCTTCCGCCCTGCCACCTTCACGTTATCTTCACACATCACCCAACGGACTAGTACCAACGCCCCACAAGGGGACGCCCAACATATGCTCCACGCAGTGATTCTTTATTCTTGCGAATGAAATCGCTGTAGTCCTAGTGCATTGAAAGCAAAGTTTCTTATCATTTAGGGTTTGGTCGAGATCGAGTCTGATGGGCGGACGGAAAGGCAGTCGGCGGAGACAATGGGGGCGTTGCCCCACCCTCGCATCAGGATAACGAATCGCCTGCACTCGCATATTACGTGAAGGCGTAGGTTCTCTGTCGTTCTCTCGCGAAGTCTCTACCAATTGTCATAATTTGCGGAAATCCGCTAGCTCCCCCCCCGAGAAAGCAAGCTAGACTTAATTTGGTACCTCGGCTGATTGTATGAAGTTTCCTCCGGTGAATGCGGAATGTTTTGCGGCGGGTGTGAAACGCTAGGATCGTAGCATCCCGTTTCGATCGTCTGTCGCAACCTCGTCCACACGTGACCCTGTAAGCAATGAGTTGAATTGAATTCTTTATGAGCAGTCCATTTAGCTCGATCAATTGGGCAGACATCTTCCGCATGGAAGTTGGGCTGGGAGTGACGATCGTCACGAAAGACGGGCGGGTTGCGTACAGCAACGAGTCCGCACGTTCATTGTTTGGTGTTACTCCCGCGAAGTTAGGCACCTATCGCCACTTGAGTGCCGTGTTTCACCCCGAGTTTGTGCGAGAACGTATGGCTTGGATTGAACAGGTCATCGAGGACGGCAAGCCATTACGAGCAAGGCACATCTACAACGGCCATCAAATGGTCTCGACATTTTACCCGATCAGCGATGGCGGCGAACTGCTCCGAAGCATGGACGCAACGAAGCAAGACGACGCCTCGGTCAACGCGAACGAGAATCAGCCAGCTCCGATTGACGAGTCCAGTGCAGGTGACGAATCCAATTCAGACGACGAGTCCGGTGGGGCACAATACGTGCTGATCCTCTCGCGTCGTGATCCGCTTGATTCAACCGAAGACATCGAGACGGTTACAAGTCAATACGTTGACTTAGGCTGCTTGTCGGCATTAAGCAATCGCGAACTGGAAATCTTCATTCTATTGGGACATGGCAAGAGCGTTCCGGAGGTAGCCAAGATGCTGCACCGTAGCCCGCGTACTGCCGAACGGCACAAGACGGAAATCGGCCGCAAGCTTGGCTATTCAACGCTGGCGGAAATTGCCCGAGCCGTGGGGCACCTCGGTCTGACCTATGATCACTTGCAACTCGAACGCTTTCACGCCTTGGCCAAAGACGCCAAAGGAGTCGAAGACGAGACACAAGAGTAAGCCAAGCATCAGAACGCCTCGATGACTTGATGGTCATTTCGATGGGTAAGCCGACCTAAGATGTCGGTCGAGACATCGACATTCAAGACATGCACGCTGCCGTCGGCGTAGACGAAATTGCATCCGCCCACATGGTAGCTGCCAAAGTTGGTTTGAAAGCGGTCGGTCGGAAAACGTGCCAGTGGATACCCGGGGCCGCCGCAGCGAGAGAAATTTGCCGGGTGGTCTCCGTTGTAAATCGCGCCATCCTCAGGAGCAATCCCTTGTCGTGATGGACGCACATGTTTCTCGCCAACGATGATCGTATGGCTTGTCCCATCACTGAGACTGGCGAAAC
>TARA_R110002073_G_scaffold40071_1_pt1 | contig 11787 bp, 16 predicted proteins | sample TARA_R110002073 | Tara Oceans TARA_R110002073 (sample SAMEA4397174) | marine metagenome | biome: Polar Biome; feature: [DCM] deep chlorophyll maximum layer (ENVO:01000326); material: water (ENVO:00002006), including particulate matter (ENVO:01000060) such as... | depth 40 m
CGCACCTACTGCTGATGCTTTTAAACAGGCGGCTAAGACCCGCATGAGAAGGAAAGGATAAGCTATGCCTATGGGTAAGGGGAGTTATGGAAGCAAGGTTGGGCGTCCGTCTAAAGCGGATAAGAAGAGCCCTGCTTTAAAGAAGGCAGCTATGAAGAAGATGGCGAGTAAGAAGAGGAAGTAATGCTTGACCCTGGCGATCCTTTGTCTGTTGTTAGTTGGCAAGTTAGGTCTGATGGTCTTTATGTTTGGCGCGATGCTGAATTGATAGCTGTTATTGGGCATGATTTGTTTCCTAATATCATTGAGGATTTAGCCAGGGGATTGCTTCGTGAAAAGCACTGTATTTATCACTAGGTATTGTAATATCGTTTTGATGTGATATCGTTATTTCATTGCAACGCGATATAGGAGAAAACAATGTCGAAGCGATTTAGTGTTGTGCAAGCGAAGGAAGTACCAGGTCGGGATAAGCCTGTTTGGTTACGTCATGGTATTGCTTTTGAGGGTGAGAAGGGGATCAGTATTAAGCTTGAGAGCTTACCCCTTCCTAACAAGGATGGTGAGGTTTGGTTAAAGTTGTTTGTTGATGATGGTAATCGTCAGCAGCAATCTACACCGGCTGCTAAAACTGCACCGTCTGCTGATTTAGATGATGAGATTCCATTTTAATGGCAAGAAAAAAAGAGGATAAGATTAAACCTATTCCTCCGGTTGGTCGGTTTGGCGGTGCGCGATTGTTGCAGCGCCGGATCGGTCGGTCTGAAACTCTTGCTCAGAACAAGGAAGCTGTTGCTACTGAGTTGATTGCTATGGGTACTGCTCGGATTACCGATATCATTAATCTTCATACTGGTGAGGTTAAGCCTATGGCTGATATTCCAGAGGAAGCCCTGGCATCGATTAAGAAGGTTACTGTTGGTCAGTATGGAACAACGATTGAGCTATTTGACAAGGTAAGTGTTCTACGCATTTTAGCTAAAGCTAGTGGGCTGCTGGATGTTGAGGCAAATGTTGATAAGCCTTCGATTATTGGGATCAATATGAAGGGTCCAGAGATTACTACGACTTATGAGGCTGGCGATGAGTAATCTTCCTAGCATGGATTTAGACTTTTCTAAGTCTGCTACTGTCTGGAAATTTCTACACGATAAATCTTTTGTTCGTGGCCTGATGGGTCCGGTTGGATCTGGTAAGTCATATGGTTGCGCTGCTGAGATAATGCTTAAAGCTGTTCAGCAAAAGCCCTCGCCGCGTGACGGTATCCGGTATTCGCGGTTTGTTGTCGTTAGAAATACCTATCCAGAGCTAAGAACAACTACAATTAAGACCTGGGGGGAGTTGTTTCCAGAAGACACTTGGGGTCCGATGCGGTGGCAACCGCCTATAACACACCATTTGAAGCTGCCCAGCCGCGATAATGCACCTGGTATTGACTGCGAAGTTATCTTTATGGCTCTGTCTACGCCGCAAGATGTGCGTAAACTGCTTTCATTGGAACTCACTGGTGCCTGGGTAAATGAAGCCAGAGAGTTACCAAAGGCTGTTATCGATGGTTTGACCCACCGTGTAGGCCGTTACCCTACTAAATCGGACGGAGGGGCGTCCTGGTACGGCATTATCATGGATACGAACCCGCCTGATGCGGATCACTGGTGGCATGAGCTTGCAGAGAAGAACCCTATCGGTGGTCGGTTCCCCTGGAAGTTTCACCGGCAACCTGGTGGCGTTTTAGAGGTATCAGCTAAAGATATACCCGAAAACCCAGAGGCAAACGGCTTTGTTTTTTCTGGTGGCAAGTGGTGGATGGTAAACCCGTCAGCGGAAAATAAGGTTCATCTTCCTGATGGATATTATGAGCAGCTTCTTGGCGGTAAGAATGCTGATTGGATTAGATGTTATGCAGAAGGCAAATATACTTTTGTGCAAGAAGGGCGTCCGGTGTGGCCTGAGTACGATGATGAGTTAATGTCAGCGGAAGTTCAGTATGATCCTCAGTACCCGCTTCAGATCGGTGTAGACTTTGGATTAACCCCAGCCGCTATATTTGGGCAAAGAACCGCTGGTGGTGCCTGGAAGGTCTTAGATGAGCTAGTTACGTTTGATATGGGGCTCGAACGGTTTGGTCAGGAGCTACTGGCTAAGATAGCTGCAAGTTTTGACAAGGCAGAGGTAATGATCTGGGGTGATCCAGCGGGTAACAAGCGCGATGAGATTTATGAAGTTACCGCATTTGATCATTTGAAGTCTATCGGGTTTAGAGCGCAGCCAACAGATAGCAATGCTTTCAATGTTCGCCGTGAAGCTGCTGCTTCGCCTATGAACCGGCTGGTGAGTGGCAAGCCTGGGCTGATAGTAAATAAAAAATGTTTGCGCTTGCGCAAATCTTTAAGTGGTGGGTATTTCTTCAAGCGCGTTTCGATGGGCGCTGGTCAAGATAGGTTTAAAGACGCGCCGGTAAAGAATGAGCATTCTCACTGTGGCGATGCGTTTGGATATCTAATGCTTGGTGGCGGCGAACAGCGTAAGTTGCGCCGTGGATCTTATGGTACAAGCTTTGCCGCAAGCTCAAGTTACTCAGCAACAACAGACTTTGAAATTTTCTAATGGGTTTAATTCAGATCCCAGAGTTTAGAATGAGCAACGATGAACATATCATTGCATTAACATATGACCATCTTACCAGAATACAGTACAATGAGGATACTAAGGAATATATAAAGACCATTCCTAATTATATAGATTACATTTGGGATAATGCAGTAAGTGGATCAAGCTGGACCGGAATATGTCGAGGTAAAGTTATTGCTGTTTTCGGTATCAGATACATCTGGAGTGGCCTGGCAGAGATGTGGATGATCCCCAGCAAAGATATTTATAAGAATGCGATATTACTTCTTCGGGGTGCCAGGGCTATAACCGATACCACAATCCGCGATTATGAAATAAAAAGACTACAAATCTGCGTTAAAGTGGAAAACGATGTTGCTTTAAGGTTTGCCAAATCACTAGGTTTTAGTGTAGAAAGTGTTATGACAAAGTTTGGCCCAGAGGGGGCTGACTATTACATGATGGTGAGGTTTTAATATGTCTGGATTGTTTGGTGGTGGATCAAGAGCGCCTACTCAAGCTGAAATTGACGCCGATGCTGCGCGTCAAAAGGCTTCTAAAAGGGCTGAAGCAGAAGAAATTACTGAGATGCAGGGTGTTCAGTCACGGCGCAGTAGAATGCGCAGGGGTGGATTAAGGCTTTTATTTTCTCCCGCTAGACGGGAAGGCCCACAGCAAGAGAAACTTAAAACAAAACTAGGTGGTGATTACTAATGACACAAATTAAATCTGACCCGCGCGTTCATAATAAAGTTAAAGTGGCTGTTGCCGTTGAGAAGGTACGCGCCCGTAATGAGGACGGTTCGTTTGTAGGTGACGATCCCAACACTCCAGAAAATGAAGCTTGGGTTGAAAAGCCAAAGCCCAAAGCAAAACCAAAAGCCAAGTAAATGGTAGCAAAAAGGTTTCAAAGTGCAGCGGGTGGCTTAAATGAAGCCGGTCGAAAAAAACTTGGAATGGGCCGTAAGTTAAAAACCGGCACTAATCCCAGGCGTATCAGCTTTGCTGCACGATTTGCTGGCATGAAAGGCCCAATGAAAGATGAAAAGGGCAAGCCTACAAGAAAAGCTTTAGCGTTAAGTGCCTGGGGTTTTGGATCTGTTGAGGCTGCGCGTAACTTCGCTAATCGTCACAAAAAAGGATAAGCACGATGTCTAGGCTAAATGTAACTGAGATTATTGAACGTGACGCTAAAGCCAACGCTCGTAAAGATGAGTGGAGATCAATTTACGAAGACTGTTACGAATTTGCTTTACCACAGCGCAATCTTTATTCTGGATACTACGAAGGTGGTGTTGCCGGTAAAGGCAAGATGGTTAGGGTTTTTGACTCAACAGCCATTCATGCAACACAAAGATTTGCTAATAGAATACAGTCTGGCTTGTTTCCTCCACAAAAAGAGTGGTGTCGTTTAGAAGCTGGCACTGGCATACCAGAAGAACAGCGCCCTCAAGCGCAAGCTGCGCTCGATGCTTACACAAAACGTATGTTTGAGATTATGCGTCAAACTAATTTTGACCTGGCGATGGGCGAGTTCTTGCTAGATCTGTGTGTTGGTACTGCCGTTATGATGGTAACGCCTGGTGATGAAGCTACTCCAATCAGGTTTACACCTATTCCCCAATACTTAGTTGCTATCGAAGAAGGTACGTTTGGCAATATCGACAACGTATATCGCAAGCTAAGAATGAAAGCTGAAGCGATACCGCAAGAGTTTCCTGATCTGGAAATGACATCGGAATTGCAGGAAGCAATATCAAACTCTCCATCAAAAGAAATAGATTTAGTTGACGCTGTAATTTATGACTATGACGAAAAACGGTTTTGCTATCATGTTATCTGGCCCAGCAAGCGCCAAGAGCTTGTTTACAGAACTATGGACTCCTCTCCGTTTATCGTTGCGCGTTATATGAAAGTTGCTGGCGAAGTATATGGTCGCGGTCCTTTGGTAACTGCAATCAGCGATATTAAGACCCTAAACAAAACTGTTGAGCTAGTTCTTAAAAATGCTTCATTAGCTATTGCTGGTGTATATACTGCTGCTGATGATGGCATATTAAACCCGCAGAACATTAAGATCCAGCCTGGTGCTATTATCGGCGTTGCGCGTAACGGTGGACCACAAGGTGCATCTTTAGCTCCATTGCCTCGCACTGGTGATTTTAACGTAAGCCAGATCGTTATGAATGATTTGCGTATTAGCATTAAAAAGATCTTAATGGACGATACGCTGCCGCCGGATAATATGTCTGCTCGGTCTGCTACTGAAATTGCTGAGAGATCGAGAGAACTAGCAAGTAACCTGGGGTCTGCCTTTGGTAGATTGATTAATGAAACGATGGTTCCGCTTGTTTCTAGAATTTTGTACATAATGGACCAGCAAGGCTATATTGATTTACCTCTAAAGGTAAACGGTGTTGAGGTTAAGGTAACGCCTGTTGCTCCTTTGGCTCAGTCTCAGAAGCTTCAAGAGGTGAACGATGTTGTGCAGTTCATGCAGATAGCAAACTCTCTTGGTCCACAGGGACAAGCAGCGTTATCTATTCCTAGAATAGCGCAGTATATTGCTGAAAAAATGAATATAAATCAAGAATTGCTTACTACGCCAGAAGAGCAACAAGCAATGCTTGAACAAATGCAGCAAGCAATGATGGCTGAACAAGGGCCACAAACTGCTGATGATGGTGGGGCAACAATGGAGGCAATGCAATGAATACACCCGAAGGATGGGAGGGGTTAATCCAGGCTGAACGTGAAGCGCCGAGGGCCGATGATCTTGATATGATCTATGGCAAAGTCTTTAAAAGCGCTGAAGGTCAAAAAGTATTAAGTCACTTGAGGAGTATAACAATAGAACAACCGACTTGGTTCCCAGGAGAAGATGCAAGTTTTGGTTATGCTCGAACAGGCATGGCTGAGATTATTCGCATGATTGAAAAAAAGATAGAAAGGTCAAACAATGGCTGAACAAATGGCAACAACAGAAGTTGAGGCAGATGCCCCAATGATTAATGTTACAGAACCAGAAGCACCAAGCGCAGAAGCGCCTATTGCGGTTCACGAACAACCAGAGGAGGAGGTTCAAGCTTCGCAGGAAGATGATGCTCCTTTAGAAAGACCTGATTATTATCCAGAAAAATTTTGGGATGAGGATGGGCCAGATGTTGAAAAACTTGCAAAAAGTTATGCAGAACTTGAGAAAAAATTTAAATCTGGCAAACATAAAGCGCCGGATGAGTACGATGTATCTGGCCTTTCGGATCAAGGTCTGGATGCGGAAGACCCAACTGTTTCAGTATATCAGGAGTGGGCTAAAGAAAATGGAATTAGCCAGGACGCTTTCGAGGATTTGGCTTCGCGTGTACTTGCTCTATCTAAACAAGAGCAGGAAAGCATGGAGTATGATCAGCGCGTTGAAATGGAAAAGCTCGGCAAAAACGCGCAAGAAAAAATCCAAATGGTAGAAAGAAACTTGATGAAAGTTCCTTTAACAAACTCAGAACGTGAGTCATTAGCTGGATCTTTAAACAATGCTGATGCTATCAATGCGTTTGTAAAATATCATCAATCTCTTACAAATGAAAACATTCCTATAGCGCCTGTTGTGAACAAACCAGAAATGACAAAAGAAGATTTAGACGCTGCTATTTCTGATCCTCGATGGAGAACTGACGCTCCCTGGAGAACCAAAATTGAAAACCAATGGATGCAAGCAAACTCTTAGGGGTTGCAATAAATATCGCTTGCGTGTATTTTAGCTTCAACGGCTAACCGCGTCCGGCCCGTTAAATGTAGTAATCTACTGGCTGGCGCTGCCATGATGCGCAAGCGGATCGCCCGACTATCGGATAACGGATCGCGTTTTGTTGAAACTCAATAGGAGGTATCTGCAATGGCGCAGAACGTCACAACGGCGTTTGTTACCCTGTTCGATTCAGAGGTTAAGCAAGCGTATCAAGCCGAGTCACTACTTCGTGGTACAATGCGTACACGCACAGGTGTGGCCGGTAATACTGTTAAATTTCCAAAAATTGGAAAAGGAGTTGCTACTGTTCGCGTACCGCAAACAGACGTAACACCATTAAACGTAACCTACAGTCAGGTCACTGCAACAATGTCTGATTTCATTGCTGCTGAATATTCTGACATCTTCCAACAGTCGCACATCAATTTTGATGAGCGTTCAGAATTGGTTCAAGTTGTATCAAAATCTATTGCTCGCCGTATGGACCAGCTTTGCATTGATGCGTTTGTTGGCAATGCTGGCACAACTGTTGCTACTACAGTGGGACCAGGTGGTAATACAAACATGAACATTGAAAAGCTTCGCGCTACTTCTAAAGCGATGAACGCCAAAAATGTTCCAGCCGAAGGTCGTTATCTACTAATGAACTCATCTCAGCTTGATGCTTTGCTGGGCGAAACAGAGATAACCAGCCAGGACTTTGCTTCCGTAAAGGCTCTTGTTCGTGGAGAAATCAACACGTTCATGGGTTTCACTATCCTCTCAATGGGTGATCGTGACGAAGGCGGCGTTCCAAAGCCAGGCACACGTTCATGCTTTGCTTGGCATAAAGACTCAATGGGTTACGCCGAATCAATGTCTCAGAAAACAGAAGTGAACTATGTACCAGAGAAAACATCTTTCTTGGTAAGCTCAATGTTCTCCGCTGGATCTGTTGCTATTGATGGCGAAGGCATTGTTCAAATCAACTGTACTGAATAGGGGTATTATTCAATGGCATTTACTCAAGCTGGTTTCGCAACCATCGCTGCATCTAAGAAAGGGAATGCGCCAAGTATGTATTCCTATATTAGCGCTGAAGCAAAAGCGACTGTAACGGGTGCTGGTTACTTTAACAGTCTAGCTGATACGCTTGCTGTTGGTGATCTGCTTTATCATTATGATACAAACACCCCAACAGCAACACTAAGCATAGTTTTAAGCAACAACGGCACTGTTGTCGATGTTACTGCTGGAACAGCAATTGGTGTAACCTAAAGGCTTGGGGCGCTTCGGCGCCCCTTTCCAACCTTTCTGGAGATAAATATGGCTGTCGGCGATTCTTCCGTTTCTATTTGCTCAGATGCTTTAATTCTTTTGGGTGCATCGCCAATTTCATCTTTTACAGAAGGTACAGACGCGGCACTTGCTTGTGACCGTTTATATCCAGATCTTCGTGATAACATAATTTCAAACTATATGTGGACCTGGAGCCTTAAAAAAACACAACTAGCTAGGCTTGCGGATGCTCCCACTAATGAATGGAAGTATGCTTATCAGCTACCAGGCGATATGCTCTCTGGCGTGGTTGCACTATTCACTAGCAGCGGAACCAATCAGCAACCAGCCAACTACGGTTGGGAGATATACGGGGATCAGTTATATACAAGTTTTGACACTGTATATATTGATTACCAGGCAACAGTATTAGAAAGCAAAATGCCAGTTTATTTTGTGCGTTTGCTTCGTACAGCTTTAGCCGCAGAGCTAGGATTTGTAATTACAGATCAAGTTGCTAAATCAGATTACTTTAGAGCGTTAGCATTTGGTTCACCGGCAGATGCTAATCGTGGTGGATTAATGCGTGAAGCAATAAATATTGATAGCCGTGGTAGTTTACCACAAGTTATTGAGGATTATTCGTTAATCAACGTGAGGGCTTAAAATGCGCGTTGTTCAATTCCAAACCAACTTTTCGGTGGGTGAACTTGATCCTTTAGTTCGTGCGCGTACTGACTTACAGCAATATCAGAATGCTTTAGAGGAAGCTACAAATGTAGTTATTCAACCTCAAGGTGGATTTAAACGTAGACCTGGCCTCAAGTTTTGCCATGACTTCGTAAATGCGTTTCAAGTTTTTAAAATTATTCCTTTTGAGTTTAGTGTAACCGACAGTTACAGTTTAGTTTTTGTTCATCAAAAGATCTTTGTTTTTAAAAACGGAGTTCAGCAAGAAAACCTTAATGGCGGCACTGATGATTTTATTACTGCAACTGACATTACATCAGCAATGTTGGATGAGATTAACTATACTCAGGCAGTAGACACTCTTATTCTTTGCCATGAGGATTTGCAGACTAAACGATTAATTAGAAACGCAGATAACAATTGGACGTTAGAAAACCTACCACTAAAAAATGTGCCTCAATATGCGTATGCTTTGACAACTCATAGCCCTACCTTCACAATCACCCCATCTGCAATTAGTGGAAACATTACTATTACAGCAAGCGCAGCAACCACAGACACAGGCACAGCACAAGCTGGTGGTTCAAATACAATTACATTAAAATCTTCTAGCTCGTTTTCATCTGACGATCAGCCGAATGGAATGTTTGTTAAGATTATATCTGGCACTGGCGCTGGTCAGGTTCGTCAAGTTTTCGATTATGTTGCTTCTTCAAAGGTTCTTACTGTTTTTCCAGCTTGGACCACAGCGCCAAATAGTGGATCTAGTTATTCTGTTAATCCATTTGAGCCTGATGCGGTTGGTGGATATGCTCAAGTTACAAGTACGTTTGGTCGAGTTCGTTATGTTGAGTTTGTTTCGAACACAGTAATGAAAGCTATTGTTGAAGTTCCATTCTTTGATGATAGTGCAATAACTGCTGGAAATTGGGAAGCTGAATTTGGCTATGAAGACGTTTGGAGTAACGCAAGGGGTTGGCCTAAGTCTGCGGCGTTCCATGAGGGACGTTTATATTTTGGTGGATCTAAATCTCGTATCAACACTATATGGGGTTCCCAGGTAATTGACTTTTTTGACTTCAATGTTGGCACTGGTCTTGATGATGAAAGCGTAGAAGCAACAATAAACACAAACCAATTAAACAGTATTATTAATTTGTTCTCTGGTAATGATTTAAGAATATTTACTACTGGTGCAGAGTTTGCGGTTACTCAGTCTACTGATACACCAATCACACCTTCATCGTTTTTTGTCCGTCCTCAAACAAGATTAGGAGCGAAGCCTGGTATTCCGATTGAAGATCTAAACGGTGCAACTCTGTTTATTCAAAGACAGGGTAAATCTCTTAATGCTTTTCAGTATGGAGATAACACAGCGTCTTACCAGGTTCAGCCTTTATCCACTCTAAGCTCTCATCTTTTAAAAACGCCTATAGACATGGCTGCGCGTAGAGCTTCATCTACAGATGAATCTGACCGTATATTCATTGTTAATGGTGAAGATGGCTCTATGGCTGTCTATTCTATCCTGGTGGGTCAGAATGTTATTGCACCAAGTAGGTTTACAACAGATGGCGAATTTGTTGCTGTCTCTGTTGAAATTTCAGATGTTTATGTAATTGTAAAAAGAACAATAGACGGTAATCCTCGTTATTCGTTAGAAAAATTTGACGATACCTTTACAACCGATGCTGCCAAAACAAGTTCACAAGCCAATATCTATGTGCCATATCTTCAAGGCAAAACAGTTTCTATAGTTCGTGATGGTCTTGTAGATCCCGATCAAACGGTTCCTGCCAACGGAGTTGTTTCTTTTGCCACGGCCCCAGCAACAACAAGGGGCGGTGAGGTTGGATTAGGTTACACTGTTACAGTTAAGACAATGCCTTCTGAGCCAGTGTTATCTTCTGGATCTGTTCAAGGTTTTAAAAAACGTATTATCCAAGTCGATGCTCTTGTAAACGAAACTCAGAACATGACAATTAACGGACAACTAATTCCATTTAGAAAATTTGGTGAAGATGTACTTGGTAAGTCGGTTGTTCCATTTACGGGCATGAAAACAGCAAATGGATTTTTAGGGTTTAGTCAAACCGGACAGATAACAATAAGCCAGAGCGTACCATTAAAAATGACCGTTCTGGGTCTTGAGTATCGTTTAAGCGTGGGGAATTAGACATGGCAGCAGTAGGAGCATTTTTAGCGTCTGGCGCAGGAATGGCATTAACAACTGGAATATCAGCGGTTGGTACATTAGCCGCCGGTGCTGCCCAGAAGCGACAGTATGACCAACAAGCTGCCCAGGCAGATCTTAGAGGTCGGTCTGAAGCTTTGGCATATAAACAGCAAGGTGTTGCTGCGCTTCGCAATCTTAATGAGACACTAGCGGCGATTGTGTCTCGCGCCGGTAGTGGTGGTGTAGATCCTGGATCTGGCTCTGCTTTAACTTTACAAAGGTTTGGGCTTGCAGAAGGAGCAAGAGAAAAAATTATTTCTGAAGAAAATCAAACTTTGGCGCTGGGCCAGGCAAGTATGCAAGCTGGTATATATCGATCTGCTGGGCGCACAGCACAACTAAATTCTTATGTTTCTGCTGCTGGAACAATAGGCTCTGGTGCATATAGATACGGACAAGTAAGTTAAGGTAAAAAAATGGCAATCCTTCCACGATATCAGAGAATTGGTTTAAAGACACGGCAACCGCAACAATTAGATTTTGCGGATACGCGAGAGCAAGCAAGGCTCGGCCAGAACATTTCTCAGCAAGTTAATCGTATGGCTGACTTTGCTTTTAAACAAGCCTCAACTGAAGCAACCGCTAGAGGAGAGCGCCGTGTACGCGATGAAGGGGCTTTGCCTACCTTGGCGTCTATTGATAGCGAAGGTGGTCCACAGGGGATCGAGGAGAGGGCTGCGTATGCTTTAGGTAGCAGAGTGGCGGCGGCAGAACTTCAATCCAATGCTGAAGTTGATATAATGAGGATTATGAATGAGGGAGAGCAAAACGAAACTCCTTTTTCTGTAATTCAACAACAGCTTTTAGAAGTTTCTGATGGATACTCCGCTTCTCTTGCGGATATGGACCCCGCCGCCGGTGCAGTTTTAAAAGTAAATCTTGAAGGTGCTACGGCTAAAGCTACTGAAAGATATTCAAATTATTATGTAAAGCTGCAAGCAAACAATCAAAATGAAAAAATAATCGCTTCTGCGGATCTTCAAAGTCAAAATATTATTGCTAATGCAATATTGCCAGGCGCAAATGCTAATTCCATTTCTGCTGATATTCAAAAGAGTATTGAGTTACTTGAGGATCTGGGTGCTGAAGCTGACACAATAGAAGAATTTAGAACAAAATCTTTAGAGGCAGCGACTAAAGAAAATACAGTTTATAAATTTAATACGTCTAGCCTCGAACAAAAAGAAAGTATGTTATCGAAAATGGAAACCAAGCCTGTTGCTGGTATGACACTTTCGGCAACACAAAA
>TARA_R110002073_G_C9496647_1_pt1 | contig 11778 bp, 13 predicted proteins | sample TARA_R110002073 | Tara Oceans TARA_R110002073 (sample SAMEA4397174) | marine metagenome | biome: Polar Biome; feature: [DCM] deep chlorophyll maximum layer (ENVO:01000326); material: water (ENVO:00002006), including particulate matter (ENVO:01000060) such as... | depth 40 m
TGGAAAAAGTCGTTTTCAGCCCGTGATTCCCCGTGCAATCGCCCTGCCTCTCATTGGAGCTCTTCCTGCTGCCATAGTTGCCAAAGCCCGATCCAATGACCTTCGGCTTCGGTTCTTCTGGAGAACCCCAGGCAAAGAACCCTCGCCCCGCCGAACGACTTGGCATGCCGCGGTCAGGATTGACATTCTCGATTGGAGTTGCAACCTTTCGATCTTTTCCCAATATTTCGTCGACAATTTCATCCATTTTCTCATCATCCAATGGATCCTTCTCATCATCGGGACTCTTCCCCAAGATTTCGTCGACAAGCCGCTGCGTCTCTTCGTCAAAATCAGGTTCCTGATCAGATACTGGATTCATCGAGACGAACGCCTCCGAAGATCGCTTCATCTTCTCGAGTAGACTTTCTCGATATCTCCGGGCTTCACTCTCATCATCACCTGACTCCGCTGAAGAATTCATGCGATCGCTCCTTTTGTTTCGTGAGTAGAAACAAGTGCCCTATTTGTGCTCGTGAACCTGCTGTGCTTGAAAGCGAGCTGGGCATCAAAGAACTGCCATTATACCTTCGTGCACTGACCGGGTGGTCGAACTAGAAACTCCAGCCTCAGTCATCAATTTCACAGGGCAGAGAGGCCGCTTTTTTGAGGGTTGAGTCGATTGGCCGCTCACTTGCCCTGGCCCCCTTGGCAGTTGACATCTATCGCCTGTTAAGATCTGAGAGAGAGGCAGCTTGGAACCGCGGGATCTAACGCACCAACAATAGCGACGGAAACAAACCAATGTCAGTTGCCACCAAGCCCTTTGCGGTCGACATGCCCGATCCGACCGGCACCGAACCTATCGGCCTACGACTGCTCGCCTTGTGCTGGTCGGATCTACAAACGCTTCCCCCTGAACTTTCTGAGGCAGAAGCGGCCGCAGAGCTAAAGAAACGCTTGAGAGCAGCGATTGAATCAGAGCTGGATTCGCTGGAGTTTTGTGTCGAGAAGCTTGAAAGCGGCGATCCTTATTTTGATGAAGCAGGCAAGGCTGAGTTCTGGCTGAGCCGTCGACTGAAATGGAGAGAGCCAATTGCGAATTGACCCAACCTCCCGCCGGCAATTCTGGCAGGAGTGATCCCAACTCTTGCTTGCATCGAAATAGAATCCAGAAACCTTACCCGGCGCATCGTCGTTTTGGGTTCGTCATTCCGCAATGAACGGATCCATTCATCAAGCGGTGTGTATTGAGTGACGATATTTCATCAGGGGCAATGCTAGCCCGGCGGCTCGGCTGGGCGCCTTGTTCGGTCGCCGGAATAGCACTGGCTTACTGCATCACAAAGCGATGCAATCGAGGCTCGCTTACTCCCTGGACGCTGACATTAAGTCTTCCAGCGTTCTGCCAGTGTGCTTCGGCTGTGCATAGCTCCATCCCAAGAATTCTTGAAGCCATGGCAGCTGCCGATCATGGTTCGGTCGCGGGATTCCTCGAGCATCGAGCATTAGGCCGATTCGTTCGATTCTCGCCTTCTGCATCTCGCCAGCGTTGTCATCTTCAAATAGCCAGTGCGGGCTCTGAAAAGCTTCCTCGTACTTCTGTAGCAAGGCTTCGTCGCTGGCGCCGACCATCTGACTGATCTCACCTGCCCGCTCTGGATTCTGTCGAATCGCGTTTGCCCCCCAGTCTATTGCATTGGCTTGGTTATCTGGATCCTGCGAAGAGAACGCCATCGACGCCTGGAAGCTCTCGGCCGGCGTGAGTGACGCATCGCTACTGCCAGTTTCTCGGCCGGCAAGCTTCAGCTGGTGGTTCAGGTAGTCGGGGCTTCGCTGGTACTGACCGGCCTGGATCGCCTCCTCAGTCATTCGATCTCGGTTGGCAAATTCGTTTTGCATCTCGCCGTACCGCAAAGCAAGCTCATCGCGACGAAGGCCAAGGGAATCCTTCGCGACACCTTGGCGCGCAGTCATGTCAGCGATTTGTGCCGTCGTCATCTGGCCCTGATTGTCGACACCAGCACGCTGAACAAAGTCATCGAGCGTGAATCGCTTGTTCGCCAATGCGTTCTGCTGCTGGGCTTGCGAAGCAATCTGATCCAACCGCGATCGCCCTTGCAACGATTCGTTCAAGTTGTTCACCGCGCCGAGTGCCAGCGTCGGATCTCGTCGCATCGCCTCAAGAGCAATGGGGTTCATAAACGGGTTGATCACCGGGGTTTGGCTCTGTTGCGCAATCGCAGCTTGGCGCCGTTGGGCCAACTGGTCTTGTCGCATACTGCGAGCCTCGGCTTTCCGTTCAGCACGGGCGGACTGAGCGGCTTCGAACTTGGCTCGGCTGCCGGCATCCGACGCACTTGGGAACAGCTGATCCATCGTCACGCCTTGTGCGACCATGGGTTTCCCGTCAGCACCCTTGCCGATTCGAGCGGTCGGTTTCGCGGCACGTCTGGCAGCACGCTGGGCGTAGGCTGCATCGATCGCACTTTGGTTTCCCATCGACGGCCCAGCGTTTCCAACACCGCGCCGAGTCGTGATACCGAAGTTGTCTGTGTGTCCCTGAGATGAAGCGGCTTGCTGGCCCATCGTTGCAGCGTTTGCCATGCGAGACTGTATCTGGTTCGCTCGTGCGTTCGCGATGCGAGCACCGTTCACGAGCGGGTTCTGTTGAGACGCAGCGCTGAGCCCGAAGACATTCTCGATGGTCCTTGGTGCGTTGGTTGCTCGTCGCCGTCGATGCTGCATTGCTTGCCGGCGGGGATCCGCAGCAACTTGCTGAGAAAGCGGGTTCGCGGCGAGGTGATCAGCCAGCCCGCCGGCAGCCATTGCTTTGCGACGGTTCTGGCGTGAGAATTGGGAAGGTGTCATAAGAGCAGTCCTGCAAGTGTGGTTTGGTGCGATCGGCCTTGCCGTCGAATTGGCAAGACTGGAAAGCGAGGTGCGGCTTGCCTCTGCTGAAGATATGATATCACTTCGGTACCGTTGCAGCCTATTGGCAAACCAAATGATTGCCCCAGCCAAGTCTTTGTCGCAGCTCGTCAAACGCCAAGCAGCTGAGTCATCCGAAGAGCCCGCGGCTGTCACCGCCGACCTGATGAAATCCCAAGAGGTTGAAGGCCTGATGCGATTGCACGGCTTCTCTTTCGCAGATGCATGTGAGCTGGTTGTTCTCGACGCCAGGCGTTATTCGCCGGGAGGATTTCAAAAGCTCTCACACATCCCATCGCCCCGGTGCATCGCGAAGGCAATGGACGACATCAGGTCCGGACGCGTTGTGATTTCAATCTCGAGAGACGTGGGGCCAGAGTTTGAAGAGCTGAGCCGGGCGATGAGGAAACGGTGATTGGCCGGCGGGAGGTGCCCTCGGCGACCAAGCATGCTGAAACTCATTCTGGTCGGCCCGTGGCTCAGCAGTCTCTCATTGCTCTACCGGCAAGATGCTTCGCAAGCATCGGCCCGATATTGGCCTTATAAAGCTTCTCTTCGGCGGCTTGCTTCCTTGTCTCATCCCGGTCAGCTTCAACCATCAGCTTGAGCTTCATTAGTAGCTTGACGTCGTTTCGCAGCATTCGCTGATCGTGCCCCATGTATTCTTTGGTCAAGCTGTCCGATCCGCGAACAAGTTCGATTGCAGAAAAGTCTTTACCAACAGGCATTGCCAACGCAAGGTTGCGGCGACGCTTGAACACAGACTTTTTGCTGTAGTCAGAATAGCCACCAAACACTCTGTAGACATGCGACTCCCACGCAATGGCGCACGACTCTGCTTGGACGACATTGAGCGTCGCCTGCAATCCGTCACAGAGCCCCTGAATCGCATAGTCCAGGAACTCTGTCAGGTCGCGTTTCTTTCTCGCGTTGTCAAAGTGTGAAGCGTACTCAGGCCTCGACTTGTTGTAATGATTGGCGAGGACGTGAACGGTTACGTCAGGAAGCCCTGCACGAAGCAGCGTATAAAACTCAAGCAACCGGCCTGTGCGGCCGTTACCATCTGCAAAGGGATGGATCCACTCAAAGAAGACGTGAGCAACGACAGCTTGCACAATTGCCTGGTCTGTTGGCTGCTCGCCATCAGAGAAACGAAATTCTCGCTTCAGCCATTCGCAGAACTGTTTCAACAAATCCTCAATTAACTCTGGTGGAGGCGCGAGATATCGTCCCACGTGGCGTCGGTCATTTCGAAGCCGACCTGGCACGCCGTCGTAGAGTGGACCGAGCTCCTCACCGATCATTTTGTTCCACCGGCAAAGCAATTTCGGAGTGATCAGTTCCAGCTTGCTCTGACCCACCACAGAGTCCCAAATCGCGTTCATCGCATTTAGAGCGTTAGTGACCTCTTTGGCTTGATACTCGCGGCTCTTGGGAAGCTGCTTGCCGTCCAGGATTTGCTGAAACTCGTCGTCTGTCAGGGTGTTGCCCTCAATCCTAGTCGTAGCCTGTGCCCCGCGTTGGAACGCAACAAGGCGGAGCGATTGCTGCGCTTCTGGTGGGATCGGCAGGTTTGACAGCGCTTCGATATACGCAACGCATTTCCCGAGATTCATCGCCGTTTGTGTCGTCAATTTCCAACAGCGGCGGAATTCTAGGTGCGGATAGTCTTGGAGGTGGTCTCGCTTTGGCACAGCATTTACCTGCAGGGGACAGGATGGGAGGGGATGTAAATGCACTCGCAATGCAAAATAGAGGGTACTATTCTGCACGCCGAGTGGAAATAGAAAATCTGGCGTTTTGCGGCATTCTTTGCCAAGCGTGAGCTTAGGCACTGCTATTGCTTGCGATCGAGGCTTCCGCCTTCCCCCATTTCATCCCCGGCAAAGGCAAAAAAGATGAGTGCAGTGTTTGCAATTCGCGATGGCGAGACGATCACCCACAGGGAGCTGATGGTTCCGATGGGCTTCAAGACGGATCGGGCTGTTAAGGAGTGGATCAACGAACACCAAATCCCCTACTACCCGCGAAACGGTGTGTGGTGGATGGCAGGCGAGGACATCAGGGCCGCATTGCGACATGCAGCAAAAACGCACAAGCAGTGGCATGCAATTCGAAACCGCGAGGATCCCATGGAAGATCTGCCGTCGAGCAAGAAGACGTCGTGAAGTTGGCTTCATCGCGAATGGCCGTGATTGCAGGTCAGTGAACGATTCCGCTTGACACTGGATCTTGAGAAGCGCATCATCCGGCCATCGTTTGGCAGTTGCTTCGGCTTAAGAACCGACTCGACTTGACCCGCTGGTTTTCTTTGACCTCGGGTGACAACGCCATGTTCAACATCTAAACGAGGAAGAATGCCAAAGCCCATCAACTTGGGAGTCATTACGAGCGTCGATCTGCGCAGGCAGGGAGCAAGTGTGATTCGGCGCGGCGTTGAACCCGCGTTTCTTAACCGAGCTGGTGGGCTTTGTCGTGCGCGGTCACTCATGATGGCTGCGGAAGGAATCAGGTCCACGAATGGGCAAGTCCACACGAGAAGTCGGGAAGCATCTCGACAAAGCCGCCCGCGATCAGTCGCTGATCAGGCATTGTCGCTCTGCGGTGACAATGGCGGGAACTTTGCGAAAAAGCGGTCGTCCTGAGCACGCGATGACAATTTTGTCCGGAACACTCCCGGTCCAATTGGAACTCGTCCAAAAAGGCTTGGTCGGGCGGAAAGAAAGCGGCGGGTGCGCTGGGATGATCGAGTCATTGCGAACCGCGGGGAAGCTTTCTCCTGAACAGTTCAGCATAATTCGCGAAGGCCTGAAGGCGGTCGGACACGGGAGCGGGCGAGACATTCATGCAGCAATCGACGCTGGCCTGACTCTTCACCGGATCCTCTGTTCTCAAGCCTATGTGGAGGCGGTTCAGGCGAAGGACACACCACCCCCGCAGGCAAAATCACCAGCGTGGCAACGTTGGGCAACCGCCGCGGCTTCGCTGTTCATGATGGGCGGAGGTGCATCAAATGCCACATGATCCTTCACGACGACTGCGTCAACTGCAGCGCGTATTGATCGTCATCGAACTGCTCGGGCCGTTGCGATACGGCGCGACGATCAACGAGCTGATCTCGGAAGTCCGTCACGCTGATGGCGAGTATTGCGTGCGCACAATCGAGCGAGATCTCGATGCATTGCAGCAACTCGGACTGGTCCAGCGAGAGCGGCTTGGGCACCGGCTGAAGCTCGATCGGTGGAAGCTGACGGCCTGCTCATCGAGAGCGTCGCGGCTGAACGAGATCGCGGAACACCGCGCTGAGAGGATGGTTGGTTGACGGCCTTCCCGCAGGCCAAGAAAATGACGATCCACGCGGTTTGATCTCCGCGTTTTTATCCACTGACTGATCCCGGTGGATTCTTGCCAGTTGTCGCACCAGATCCATGCCCGGTGCGACGACTGGCCTTCTTTTGCATGGAATCCAGAATGAACATGAGCAGGACCTCCCATCAATCGCTGATCGACCTGGCGATGGTATTCGCTGACGAGTCGGCTGAACCTTTTCCCGATGACCTCATGAAGCGAGTCAGCATCGCGATCATCACCGACAACTTGCTCGACCAGCTGAATTGGCTGCTGCGTGAAGAACTGACGGAAGACCGGCGGGGGCAATTGGCAAGGATTTGCTTAGGGCTCGAAGATCAGCTGGACGAGGCCAAGCAGGCTCCTGAGCTGATAAAAGAACGGGGCAAGCTGATCCAGGTTATTGGGTGGCCAGTCGAAACGGAGCAGTTCGGATACTTCGCCAAGGGATTCAGTATGTTCGAAAGTCACTACACCAAATTTTCGGATGACCAGGAACGATGGACGGAAATCAATTGGGGATACAACGGGAAATACGTCAGCAAGTTTCAGTCGGCGATTACCGAACTGAGGGCATTCGTCAATGTGTCGTACGCCCACCTGAATGGAATAAGCTTCAAGGAGTCGCTGGCGAAGATGAAACGGTTTCGCTGGGAGCAACGAGCGAAAAAGCATGAGGAAAGGCAGCAACGAGTTGACGAGCTGTTCGCTGAGCTCCTGAACGTTGTGGATACAGCTTGCGCACGGAGGGTTGGGTCCTCAGAGAACGAAGGCCAACTGGGACCGACAGGCTCATCCGAAATCGCGACAGCGCCAGCCGTAGTCCGAAAATGCGTCAATTGGGAGGAGATTTGCGAGGCGACAGGGAGGAGCAATACGCCAACAGAACAGAAACGCATTAGGAAGCTCAACGACAATTACTGTGGGCCAATCAAATTTGGCACAAAAAAAGGCGAGCACCCCATCGCGGATCGGACTGAGTTGCTGAATTGGTGGGGTAATCTTGAAAACCACTACGAGGAATCTCACCAACTGGAAGTGGACAAGAAAGAGACTCTCGACATCAGCCACGCGATTGGCCGGGATGGAACGGCCTACCCGGAAATTAATGGGAGCGAAAGAAAAAGTAGGAAAAAGTAGCAAAGCAGCCCCAAAGTAGCCGAGGTGCGTCGCCTGCAGTGAGTTTATGGAGGACACACCATGAACGCAAAGAAAAACGAAAACGACTACCTACTGGGCTCGGCGATCGATACCACGTTTCGATGGCCAATCGGCCACGCCGAGAAACTCGCCAAAAAAGGTAAGCTGCCACATCGAATTCTGCCCGATGGCTCGATTCGATTTTCCTGGGAGAAGATCGAAAAACTTGTGATCGATTTTACGGTCCCCGAGCCAGGCGAAGAGGTGCAGCATGCCTGATCTTTTGATCCGCGACACCGATCGAGACGAACTTACCGACGCCATCGCGGCTGCGGTACTGGACCGACTGACTCCACTGATCGCGCAGTCCGCCAACCCCATCTTAGTGGACGGCGACGAAATGGCTCGGCTCGCCGGAGTGAGCCGAGCGACGCTGGACCGGCTGCGGGCTGCAGAGGCGATCCCATCGGTACTGATTGGATCGCGCCGACTCTATCGGGCCGCTAGGGTAATCGCGGCGCTCGAGTCGGGGCCAGCGAGCGAGAGCGACCCAGCACACGAGAGGGCGGCGCCACATGAATGACCCAGGCTGGCGGCGCGATGGTCGCGTTTCGCCAAGGCCCCACAAAACGAAAATCGCCTGATCACCAGCGGCATGCAGTGATCAGGCGATTTTCGAATTCATTGTTCGCGCGGCGGAGGCAAATGAGGCCGCGCGAACCACGATAGGACAGACCTATGATTGCAAATGTCGAAAACTTTTCAAGCTGCGAACCGATTGCGAACTGGTGGAAGCACAGCTGCGACGCTGCTGCCTCACCGCAGATTCGCATCACTTCACGGGACCGACTCGATTTTCTTTCTGCTGTCCAGTGGTCGCTGCGCGAATCCGCTGACTCGATCTGGCTGCGATTTGCCTCCGGCACAGATAGCCCCGGTACTCGGCTCGCGCTAAAGCTGTGCTGGCAGTCGTCTGTGCTTCATCCGGAAAGCCAATCGCTTGGGCAGTGGATTGATCGATGCCTGCGGTGGGAGTTGTCTCGGCGAGGCGAGGTGGACGATGCACTTCCGCCACTGCCATGGGATCGAGATCGGTCGGGCATCGCGGCCATCTACTGCACGCTTGCCCGATCCGAGGCGCGTATGATGCTCGCTGATGACGTCGAGGTGAAGTCATGATTTTTTCGTTGAGCACATCTGAGGACACTTACTCTCATCGAGGCAAGGCATCCTCGAATCGAAGAACCCGCCACCAGCGAATCGACATCGATGCAGTCCGGTCAGTAGCCGAACAGGATTGGCCAGGCATCATTAGCCAGCTAGCCAACGTTTCAATCGACCTACTTGATGGTGAGCACCACCCTTGCCCAAAGTGCGGTGGCACTGACCGCTTCAACATTTGCCGCAGTAACTCCGGCAGCTTGTTTTGCAATCAGTGTTGCCCCGAAGGGACTCGCGATGGCTTTGGCTCCATCGCATGGCTGAACGAAAAAAACTTCAAGGACTCGTTGCAATCAGTGGCCGATCTGTGTGGCGTTTCCTCGCCGGCCGCTGCACCACAATCATCTACTGTACCAGTCAAACAACCACCACCCTCGCTTCTCAGGTCAAACGTCCGAACGAAGCGAGCCGACCTTTCTGAGGAGGAAGCCAACCTGCGTCATGAGGTCTACAGCCGCTTAGCCAAAGTGTTCGGGGTGTCTGGCAAGCATCGCGACGACCTGCGATCGCGAGGACTGACCGACGAGGAGATCGACCGTCGCGGTTACTGGTCAGTCGGCCCCCAGGGACACTCTTTGCCGATCCTGAAAAGTGGGCTGCATAAGCGATCAAAAGAAATTTCGCAGCAGGTGCCCGGGGTATTTCCGCAAGGATCCATGGGACTGGCCGTCAGGCGTTCGTGCATGATGATTCCGATTCGTGATGTTCAGGGACGGATCATCGCAATCAAGTGCCGGGCAGACGAATCTAAGTCATCTGCCAAGTACGTTTGGTTAACTTCGAAATCAAAACAACATGACGGGCCAAGTCCGGGCTCGCCATGCCATGTTCCATTGCCACCAGTGGGCGGCTTTGAGCGAGAGCCATCCAGCACAATCGGAGTCAGCGAAGGTCCCTTGAAGAGTGACATTTGCACAGCACTTTCTGGGTCTCTCGTCGTCGGAATCGCTGGAGTTGGTTCATGGCGGACTGCATTGCCCGTCATCGACCATTTTCAACCAAAGCGAGTGCAGATCGCGATGGATGCTGATGCTGCGCTGAACAAGGCTGTCGGAGGAGCTGTCGTCAAGCTATTTCGGGAGATCGAAGAACGCACCGAAACGAAAGCTTCACTTTTGGTTTGGGATGTGGTCGCCGGCAAAGGCGGACCAGAGCCAAAGGGCCTCGACGATCTGCTGTGCTCGGGCCAAAAGCCAACTTGCCTGATTGGAGACGAAGCAAAGAAGCATGTTGCGGGCTTGGCATCAACCCTTTCGATCGCTGAACAACTCGAAGATCTAAGGCCGGGCGAAGATCCACACGATCCAGCCAGGCTCGCGAGACGGAACGTTGCCATCTATCTCGAGCAGCACGGCGGGCGGCTCAGGTTTTGGCAGGGCGGCTGGTGGAGGTGGAAGAGCGGCAGCTGGTCTCTGCTTGAGCCTCATGAAATTGAAGTGAAGCTGCGGATTGGATTGGATCGCGAGCTGGATGCGATCGCCAAAGCAAGTGAACCAGACGGCGACGGACAGCGAAAACTGAAGAAGTGCGTCACGAAATCGCTGGTGGCGAACGTCGAAGGAGCGATGCGGCCGCTGTGCTACCTCTCAGGCCGCATCCAGATGCCGTGTTGGCTCGATTCGCCCACGCATCCACGCGAGCTTCTCGCGCTCAAGAACGGATTGATCGACATCGACCGGATAGCCGCGGGTGACGATCCAGCATCCACGCTTATCGACCATTCGCCGAAATGGTTCGCGGCCACCCGGCTCGACTTCGGATTTGACCCTTCGGCCACGTGCCCAACCTGGGACGACTATCTGTCAGGGGCCCTCGATGACCCTGGGCTTCGAGATTTGCTTCAGGAGTTCGCTGGTTACTGCCTACGGTCGACCAATCCGTACCAGCGGTTTCTCGCGCTCGAGGGTCCGGGCGGAAGCGGCAAGACAGTTTTCACAGTCGGACTCTCGGCGATGCTCGGGGAACGTTCTGTCGCTAATGCCTCGCTTGAGGAATTCGGCCGCCAATTTGGACTCGTCGACACGTTGGGCAAAAACCTGAACGTCGATTCTGATGTTGAGCAGACGGCCAAGTTTTCGGAAGGGAGATTCAAAAAGTTTGCCGCTGGCGAGGCGTTAAATTTTGAAATCAAAGGTGGGCGTTCATTTTCGCAGCGACCGTCAGCAAAAATTTTACTCGCATGGAACGAACGCCCAGTGATCCGAGATGCCAGCAGTGGCTTTTGGCGACGAATGCTATTGGTGCCGTTTACAAGAGTCGTTCCAAAAGAGAAGTGCAACACAAACCTCCTCGAGCCCGGATGGTGGAGGAAGTCTGGCGAGCTCCCCGGCATACTGAATTGGGCGATCGCGGGGCTGCAGAGACTGCATCGCCAAAACGGATTCAGCGAGCCACCGGCCATGCAGCGACTGATCCACGGGTACAGGCGCGATCAGAATCCGAGAAGTGCATTTGTCGATGACGTAGTTCAGTTCGACGCTTCATCCGGCGCGTTCACACCCACTGCATCGTTGGTTGCATCCTTCAGGCACTGGTGCATCGACAACGCATCGCCATCTGATGCCGAAGAAATGACAAACCGTTCGATGGGGAAATTGATCGCAACAAAATTTCCTGAAGCGAAATCAAAGCAGGTGACCCTGAACACCGGAGAGCGAGTTCGCGGTTTCGTTGGTGTTTCAATTCACGACCACGAAGAAAGAAAAATGAACCAAGAAACTTTGCCTGGCGTTTGACTCGTTTGCTCAGTTGCAGCACGTTTGAAAAACCCAAACGAGCAGATGCTTTTTCCGTGATTTGCCGTGCGATAGACGCCTCCTACTCATTTACTCATTAGAGAGAGAGAGAGAGTTATTTATGTAGGTGATGCGTGTATAAGAGCTGCGTATATAGAGTTGGGGCGACTCAAAACGAAATGAGTAATGAGCAGACGTGCAGAAGAAAAAATTTCCCTGAGGTAAAAATTATTTTGCTGAGCGGTCGGGCGGAGCATGACTCACCTCGCTAATGCATCCAGTGGCGCAAAACCAACACGCTCAGAAACTCATTCAGCCCCTTGCGAGTGTCGCAACGCCTATCCAACCAATGGCTTGCGTTGAATCCGCTGGCACCACTTAGGAAGCGTTCGGAAATAACTTCGGCAATCGTGTAAAATCGCAG
>TARA_R110002073_G_scaffold244979_5_pt1 | contig 11755 bp, 11 predicted proteins | sample TARA_R110002073 | Tara Oceans TARA_R110002073 (sample SAMEA4397174) | marine metagenome | biome: Polar Biome; feature: [DCM] deep chlorophyll maximum layer (ENVO:01000326); material: water (ENVO:00002006), including particulate matter (ENVO:01000060) such as... | depth 40 m
ACCAAACTCAATTCGTTCAATTGTAAATCAATGGACAGATTTACGAGATAAATACGATGCGTATTTTACTTTGTACGACCGTTTTAAAAAGTATTTTGGTTATATGAACACAGGACACAAAGGGCAACAGCACGATATTTTTGCTTACAATGGTGGTTTATTTGCACCAGACGAAATTTTGGATAACATCAAAATCAATGACGATTTACTTTACAAACACACAATCAATTTAAGCAAATACGATTTTGAAAGTGAAGTAAGCGTAAATATTCTTGGACACATTTTTGAACATTCATTAAACGACATAGATAATCTCAAGGGACTTAAGTCCCTTGGTGAAATCAAGCGTAAAAAAGATGGTGTTTTTTACACACCAAAATACATTACCAAATACATTGTAGATAACACTGTAGGCAAACTTTGTGAGGAAAAGAAAACAGCACTTGACATACAAGAAGCTGAATACGAAAAAGAACGCAAGGGAAGGCAGAAAGCAACATTAAAAAAGTTGAGCAAAAAGTTAGAAGATTACAGAAAATGGTTATTACAAATTACCATTTGCGACCCTGCTTGTGGTAGCGGAGCTTTTTTAAACCAAGCTTTAGAGTTTTTAATTGCAGAGCACCAATATATTGACGAATTACAAGCCAAATTATTTGGAGATGCCATGGTATTGAGTGAAGTTGAAAATGCCATTTTAGAAAACAATTTATTTGGTGTCGATATAAATGAAGAAAGTGTTGAAATTGCCAAACTTTCACTTTGGTTACGAACAGCACAAAAAGGCAGAAAGCTCACGGCATTAAACAACAATATTAAATGTGGCAACAGTTTAATTGACGACCCAACTGTTGCAGGAGATAAAGCCTTTGATTGGCAAAAAGAATTTCCAGAAGTATTTAAAGAAAAAAACAAAAAAGCCTACCATATTACCACTGCAATACACGACAGTCGCACCTCTGCCAGAATGATAAAATATAAGGTTAGAGAACTTAGGGAAGGTGGCACTAATCCTTTTCCAAATGTTATTTACTTTACTAAAGAAGACGATTTACTAATAACACAAACCATAGCAGATATCGTTACAGAAGATCACCTAAACCTTTTAGCTTATAATATTTGTGCAGACCATATACACCTACTTTTAGTATGCGACATAGACGAAATCCCTGCTATTATTCAGAAAATTAAAGGCCGTACCAGTTACACAAGGGGCTTAAGCCCCTTGGGAAAAAGAGGAAACAAAAAACCATTGTGGTCGCAAAAATATAGTGCGCCAAAAGAAATTACCTCGCAGGAGCAGTTAAACAATACCTTACGTTACATACAAACCAACCGCAACAAACACGAATTGCCACCACACAGCAATGAGGTACAAACACTTATAGACCAAATGTGTTGCAGTGTTGAGCAAGCTTTTACTCCAGAATACAAAGGTGGTTTTGATGTGGTAATTGGAAATCCGCCTTATGTGGATATAAAAGGGTTAGATAATGACTTAGTTAAAGTTTTATTCAATACCTATAAGACAACTGAAAATAGAATTAATCTCTATTCTATTTTTATAGAAAAAGGATATGATTTAGTCAAAAAAAATGGATTTTTATCGTTCATAAACCCTAATTCGATACTTGTTAACTCATCCTATACAAAGATTAGGAAAATGTTATTGGATGATATGACAACTATTATAAAACTACCAGATGATGTATTTGAAGATGCCACTGTAGAAACGATAATTTTTGAATTTAGAAAACAATATTCAAATGATAAAGTCAGTACAATCGTTTACAAAAAGGATGAAAAAATTAATTATTTGGACGACTTAAGAAAGAAAGTGATTTCTAAATCAAATTGGAAACTGAATGCCAATTGGAATTTTAATATTTATGTTAATCCTGAACAATTTGAGCTTTTAGAAAAAATTTCTTCTAATGCTGTTGAATTAGGAACTATAGCTGATTTTACTTTAGGAATAACACCTTATGACAAATACAAAGGTCATTCACAAGAGATAATTAAATCAAAAGCATTTCATTCAAAAACAAAAGATGGTGATGAGTATAAACCATTAATAAGTGGAAGTAATATTGAACGATATTATGTTTCAGATGAGATTACAGAATATATTAAATATGGTGATTGGCTTGGAGCACCAAGAGACGAAAGATTTTTCAAATTACCCCGAATTTTGATTCGACAAATAGTATCGGGAAAATCACCAAGAATATATGCAGGTTATACAGATAAATCGCTTTATTATACGCAGATTGGTTTTGGAGTTATACCAAATACTGACACTATTAGTATAAATTCTTTATTAGCATTGATTAATTCTAACTTAATTAACTTTTATCATAAATATTCATTTCTTGACTTGGAAAAAGAGCTTTTTCAAAAAATACTCATTGCAAATTGTAAAAAGTTTCCTATTTCAAAAAAGTTAATTAATGAGCCAAATCTTTTTAATCAAATAATTGAAAAAATGTTTGAATTTAAAGAAAAGGAAAAATTATTAACTAATAATTTTCTTGAATTATTGAAATCTAAATTGACCACCAATAATCCATCCAAAAAACTACAAAACTGGCACGAATTAGACTTTGGCGAATTTATAAAAGAATTGGAAAAAGCACGTAAAAAGTCTTCCAAAGAAACCACAACGGACTTAAGTCCGTTGGGACAATACAAAAAGCTATCATTAAGTGAACAAGCCGAATGGATGCAATATTTTAATGAGCAAAAACAAAAGGCTGCACAATTAAAAACTGAAATAGAGAAAACCGACCACGACATAGACCAAATGGTTTATGAATTGTACGGTTTAACAGAAGCAGAAATCGCCATAGTGGAAGAGGCAACAAAATAATAGAGCTTTAAATGACGATTCACGAACTTTCTATTAAAAACACAGGAATTTGAATGGCTTATATAACGTATATTAATATAAAAAACTTAGTGTTTAACCAAAAAATAGTGCTTAAAATTTGTTACGAGCCATATATAAAATTAGTAAGCGTCGTTTAAAATTTACTCCAATAAAAAACAAATAAGTAATAAACTACTACAGCTTTTTCGAAGACTATTTATAGCATTTTTTTTATTGAGTATTAGCTATTGTTTACAATTTTACCATCAACCATTACTAATTTTCTATCTGCCATATTTGCCAATTCTCGATTATGGGTAACAATAACAAAGGTTTGCCCAAATTGATCGCGAAGTTTAAAAAATAAATCATGAAGTGTTTCTGCCGATTCGCTATCTAAATTCCCTGAAGGTTCATCGGCAAAAATAATTTTAGGATTATTTATTAATGATCGTGCTACAGCTACACGCTGTTGCTCGCCTCCAGATAGCTCGTTTGGCTTATGGTGTATTCTATGTGATAAACCTAAAAATTCTAGGAGTTCTTTTGCTTTATTTTCTGCTTCAACTTTTGGTGTGCCTTTTATAAATGCAGGAATGCATACATTTTCTAAAGCAGTAAACTCTGGTAATAATTGATGAAACTGAAAAATAAAACCCAAATGTTCATTTCTAAATTTGGCTAATTCTTTTTCTTTAAGGTTTATAATTGATGTGCCATCTATAAATAACTCATATGTTTCTTTTTTTGAAGCTTCATCTAAAGTGCCCAATATTTGAAGTAATGTGGTTTTTCCTGCGCCAGAGGCTCCAACTATTGAAACAATTTCCCCTTGTATTATATTTAAATCTACACCTTTTAATACATGTAAATCGTCGTAATACTTATGAATGTTTTTTACTTTAATCATATCAATTTTTCTAAAGTAAAAATACAGAATAGATAATTAACCTTTTTATAATTTTTAAACAATATTATTTTTTTCTTTTAAAGCCAAACCAAATAGTTGTTATTTTCTATAGGTAAACGTTAAAGACCATAATATAGTATTACTATGCATGTGTAGGTTTTATGCTAGTAAGGTTACTAATTCTCAAGATGTCGTTTTAGAGATTATAATAAAATTGGTATGTTTCTTGTTATAGTTTTAGCACCTACTTTAATTAATTTTATACTATGAATAAATATAAAAAACTTGCTGTTTGTTTGGTATGCGATGCCTTAGGATACGTATCGTTTGTGTTTCCTCCATTTGATATTGTTTGGGCACCATTTGCAGGTTATTTAATGACAAAACTATACAAAGGTAAAACAGGAAAAATTGCTGGAGTAATTGTGTTTATTGAAGAAGCATTGCCTTTTCTGGATGTTGTACCAAGCTTTACTTTAATGTGGTTATATAGTTATGTTTTTAAAACTAAAAAAGAAATTATAGAGGTTTAATAGAAACATACACGTTTAAGGTAGCGTTTTTATTTTTTAGTTAATTCGGCATCAATTAATTCTAATACGACTTTTATTTCTTTTTTTAATTCTGAATAATATGAACCATTAAGATATCGAGCAGTTAAAATAAAATCTATAAGTTCATTTTCTAATTCTTGAGATTGCAACAATTGAAGATTTCCAAGTTTAAATTTGCTTTCCTTTATCCCAAGGGTATTTCCTCCTGCATCAATTATCATTTTTTTTGCATTGCCCTTAGCGTTCATGGTAGCAATTACCTGCATTCTCGTAGTTGCATGTTCCTCTTCCTGAAATTTAATTTTAGTCAATATGCCATTGCTTGAGGATAATGCGAATTTTAATTTATTATTATTAAAGATAGCAAGTTTACCAGAGCTTATTATTTCATCTAACACAGCTTTATTTGGTCGATATTGTACTTCCAAATTAGTCATGTTCATTGCTAATACTGCAAATTCCTCCTCTGAAATTATAGGGTTATCAGGCCCCATAAGATGAGATATTTTTAAAGCACTATCTGCATTATTTTTATTTATATTCATAGCTTTATCTAAAGCTAGGAGATTGTATTTAAACTCTTCTTTTAAAGAGACGAGATATTCTTGCTCTATTTGTCTTTGTTTGGCATACTCATTCCAATTATTAATTTGCAGAGCTATGAGAATCCCAATAACAACAAGCACAATTTCGCCAATAGCGTATTTAAAATATTTTCCTGTTTTACCTTCTGAAAGTAAATTTCGTCTAATTTTTCTAAAAAATTTTATCATTGGTTTATGGTTGGTTGTATAGCAACAAATTTATGTGTTAGTGGTTAAGATTATGGGAAGCATACTATTGTACTGGTTTTACCTTTTTTTCTTTTTCGTAATCTTATAATTTAAAAATTCAACAAATAGCGAGAATGCTATAGCAAAATACAAGTAGCCTTTTGGTATAGCGCCAACTTCGTTCCCAAATAGGGAGGTACGTGATAAGTGAGCTGCTTCGGTAATAAGCATAAAACCAATTAGTATTAAAAAAGCCAAACCTAACATTTGTATACTAGGATGGATATCTATAAACTTACGTATGGGATTTGCAAAAATTATCATAATCACAATAGAGACAACCACTGCTATTATCATGAGTACCAGATTATAATTATGGTTTTCAGACAAACCGTTGGTCATACCTACTGCTGTCAAAATAGAATCTATTGAGAAAATAAAATCAAGCACCAATATTTGTACTATAGCTTGCGATAACGATTTTATTTTTTTGCCTTTCACAAGGTCTTCGTCATGTGAAGGCGATTCCATTTTTTCTCTAATTTCTGAGGTGCTTTTGTAAATTAAAAACAGTCCGCCTAAAAACAGAATAATGCTTTGCCAACTTAAAGCTAGGTATAGCCAACTATTTTCGTAACTAAAAAAGGGTTCGCTTAAACTTATTAAAAACGACACAAAAAACAATAGCACAATACGTTGTACCATTGCAAATAATAGCCCAATGTTAGTAGCTTTATTGCGTTGATGTTCTGGTAATTTATTCGCTGCAATCGAAATAAATACAATGTTATCTATACCTAAAATAATCTCAAGAAAAGTAAGGGTTAATAAAGCCATTATGGCGTCACTAGAAAGTAAAAACTCTAACATAATACTAATTCAATTTTTTAGCGATTCCTCTTTGTTTTATAACCTCACCAACATACGAATACTCAAACGTATATGTGGAATCTGTGGTGGTTAATATTTTTAAATGTATGTCTTTTTGCTCAGCCATATTTTTAGGGTTTATGGTTTTAAAGACTACTTCACAGTTATTAATCCATCGCACTGTTGCAGAGTCGGTATTGTTTTCGAAAGTTTCAACTTGAAGCCTGTCAGTTCTTTTAAAGGTTGATGTGTAACTAACATCGTCAATAATAACAGTACTTTCAAACAATCCAGTTTTATAGTTAATACAGTTTCGTTCAACTTGATAACAACTAGAAAGCAATAGAAAAAAAAGGATTAGGGCAAAATATTTCATAGATAAGTGTTTCGGTACAAATTTAATAAAGAATACTATTAATTCTTATAGTTTTTAAAGGTACCATCTTTAAAAAAAATGATAATTCTATCAATATCGTTATATTTTGCGCCTAAATTACTTAGTTCCATATTTTCTTTGTTTACAGTATTGTTGTTTTCAGGTTCGTCTTCGATAGTTTTTGGAAACTTTCCCTTGCCATTTAGCAACCAATATAAATCTACTTCGGGAAAAGAGGCGAGGGTTTTCATTACGAAATCTAGGCTAGGTCTGTTTCTTCCAGATAGTATGTGAGAAATGCTAGAACGTTGTACACCTATTTTATCTGCAAATGAGGAGGCAGATAGACTATAAAAATCTATTATTTGTTGCAGTCTTTTAGAGAAATTTACAGAGTTTATCATTGTAAACAAAGATATTTATTTTATAACTTAATTTTACATACTTTTATTTCATTTTTAAATATTAAATAAGAAATATATATAAAATATAATAAACTAAATGTTTATATAATATAATATAATAATCTGATATAAAATGTATTATATATTATTTATAATTCTATTAATAAAATATAAATATTACTCCTATTATTGTGCACAATTGTAAACAGAAAGAACATTTTTTAATGTTTACAGATGTAAAAATTAGTTTATTTACATTTGTAACTTATTATAAGTTATGCTAGATCATTCTACTTTACAATTGGTGTTTAACAGCTATAAAACCAAAACCATATTTCATAGATATATTACTAATGAACATATTGAACCTGTATTAAAATTATTGTCTAAAAAGTGTGATATTGCAATTATTGGTCGTTCGGTTAATGACTTACCTATATATGGAATCCAACTCGGAAACGGTACTAAACGCATTTTAATGTGGTCGCAAATGCACGGGAACGAATCGACTACGACCAAAGCTTGTTTCGACTTACTTAATTATTTAATTGATAATGTCCAGTTGCTAGAGCATTACTCGTTATATATCATTCCAATTTTAAATCCTGATGGCGCTAAAGCATATACAAGACACAATGCCAATGGTGTGGATTTAAATAGAGATGCACAAGACTTAACACAGCCTGAAAGCGTCGTTTTAAGAGAAGTATTTGAAGCATTTAAACCACATTTTTGCTTTAATTTACATGACCAACGTACTATTTTTAGCGCAGGGAATAACAATAAACCAGCCACAGTAAGCTTTTTGGCTCCTGCACAGGATAAAAAATGTGCAGTCACTAACACTCGCCAGATTGCCATGGAAATAATTGTGAGTATGAATACGATGCTTCAAAATTATATTCCGAATAGTGTTGGTGTTTATGATGATGCTTTTAATATTAACTGTGTTGGCGATACATTTCAAAGTAACAATACACCAACCATCTTATTTGAAGCTGGCCATTTTAAGGATGATTATGCTAGGGAAGAGGTAAGAAAGTTGATCTTTGGATCATTACTAATTGCACTAGAGTCGATTAGCAAAAATGATAATTTAGGCGTTAATTTTCAAGCATATTTCAAAATTCCGCAGAACCAAAAACTGTTTTACGATATTCTTATTAGAAATGCCAAAGTTTTAATTAACTCCAAAGAAAAAGTGGTGGATATTGCCATTCAATATAAAGAAGTATTGGTTGGTAAAAAGGTATGTTTTATACCAAAGATTGAAGATTTTGGTGCACTCACCAAGTTTTTTGGTCACAAAGAGATTAATGCGAAGAGCCAACAGGTAGTATTGGGAGATAGTGAGCCTTTGGAAACCGAAAACGCAATCGATTTCGTGACAATAAATAATGAAGTATTCTCATTAAAATTAACAGATAACCAATAAATTATTCGTTATTTTTGTTAAAAATGCACTATTTTTGATTTTTATTTAATAAAATATAAAAATATGGCGAAATTTAAATTAGACGAAATCGATCATCAAATTCTTGATATGCTAATAGATAATACAAGAATTCCTTTTACTGATATTGCAAAAAAATTATTGATTTCGGCAGGTACAGTCCATGTTAGAGTTAAGAAAATGGAAGATGCTGGCATTATTAAGGGATCATCTTTAACGTTGGATTACCATAAGCTGGGATATTCTTTCATTGCGTATGTTGGTGTATTTCTTCAAAATACGTCTCAAACCAAATTCGTTCTAGAACGCATTAATGAGATTCCTTATGTTACGGTAGCTCATATAACCACTGGGAAGTTTAACATTTTTTGTAAAATTAGAGCTAAGAATACCTCACATGCAAAAGAAGTTATATTTAAGCTCGATGATATAGATGGTGTTTACAGAACCGAGACAATGATTTCACTGGAAGAGAGTATAAATGATAAAAAACGCTTAATGCACTCTATTTTTAACGAATTGTAGATGACTAAATATTTAAAACCCGAGGAGTTTAATAGTTACTATGCAACGTATATTGATTTAGTGGTAAATAAAGACTGTGTTGCTTCTCTTCAGCAAAGTTTACAAGAAACACTATCTTTTTATAAGTCAATTCCTGAAGAAAAATGGCTATTTTCTTATGCTTATAAAAAATGGACGGTTAAAGAGATTGTTCAGCACTTGATGGATACTGAGCGTATTTTTGCTTACAGGGCATTATGTTTTTCCAGAAAAGATAAAGCCGAACTTCCTGGATTTGATCAAGATGACTATTTAGTGCATTCTAACGCAAACTCTAGAAGTATAGAGAGTTTAATTGAAGAGTATATATCTATTAGAAATGCAACAATTACTTTATATAAAAGTTTTTCAAAAGAGATGCTTTTACAAATTGGCATCGCTAGTAATAGTCCGTTATCGGTTAGAGCTGCTGGTTACATAATTGCAGGACACGAAAAACATCACTGCAGCATAATTAAAGAAAGATATCTTTAAAATTACTTAGATTTATAATAATTAAAAGCTTCTAAAATAAGCGTATTGTCAACTTGACAATCTATTTTAGTTACACCAATATCCTTGAGCAATACAAAATTAATATTGCCATGGGTATTTTTTTTGTCAAATTTCATGAGTTCAATAATAGCATTGCAGTCCTCTTTATCAAAGGTAACAATGCCGTAAATATTTTGTATTGCAGACTTGATATTTTTTAGTTTTTCCTTAGGGAAGTCCAGCAGTTTATGCGAAATATAACTTGCCAATACCATACCAATTGCTATAGCTTCCCCATGTAACAGTGTTTCTTTTTTATTATTGCTCAAACAGTACGATTCTATGGCATGACCTAAGGTGTGACCGTAGTTTAATGTTTTTCGCAAACCATTTTCATTAGGATCCTGAGTTACAACGTTCTTTTTTATAATAATGGATTCGTAAATTAGATTATCTAAATCATCAAGTGTAAATTTTGACAAATCACTCATTTTATGCCAATAGCTTTCATCTTGAATTAAACCATGTTTTAGCATTTCTGCCAAACCAGAACGCATTTCATTTTGCGGTAAAGTTTCAAGAAATTTGGTGTCAACCAAAACCATGTCACTGCAATTAATAACACCTATTTGGTTTTTTAGAGCACCTAGATCCACACCTGTCTTTCCACCAATCGAGGCATCTACCATGGCCAATAAAGATGTTGGGACATTAATAAATTTAATGCCACGCTTAAAACAGGTAGCTACAAAGCCACCAAGATCAGTAACCACACCACCACCAAGATTAATTATAAGAGATTTTCTGTCACCATCTAGATTAGATAAAGTATCCCAAACACCAACACATGTGTTAATAGTTTTATTAACCTCTCCAGCTTCTATTTCAATAATTTCAATATTCTGGGAAGTAGTTATCTTGGATAGAAAATAACCTAAACAATGCTTATGTGTATTGGTATCCACCAATACAAATATTTTAGAGAAATTAGACTTGCTAATATAGTTATTAATCTTGCTGTAACAAATTGAATTAAAATGTATTGCGTATTCTTTTGCTATGATGGATTCCATGTATTTTGACCATAAAATTAGAGCGTTAAAATAAGTAGAAATTTATTAAAAAAGTATGTAAGTAATAAATATATTTGCTTTAAATAAAATTATAACTATGTCAAGAACAAGAATTTTTGATAATACCGAAATTGCTTTTCAATTAAAGAGCGATTCCGAGCTTGAGCGAGCTTATTTTTTGTTTAAAATGATATCTGTGCAACCATTGGTTAGGATTGGTACAGCAGTAACTAATTTTGCTTTGAAGACGCACTTACCAGTTGAAGGGTTAATAAGATCAACAGTTTTCGACCATTTTTGTGGAGGTGTGAATGAACAGGATTGCCTCGAGGTTATAGATAAAATGTTCGATAAGGGTGTGTCCTGTGTTTTAGACTATTCGGTTGAAGGCAAAGAAACCGAAACAGAATTTGATGCGGTCATGAACAAAACCTGTGAGCTTATAGAGTTTGCGCATTCTAAACAAGCCATGCCAATTGCTGTTTTTAAACCAACAGGTTTGGGACGGCTCGATTTATATCAAAAAAAAGGTGAAGGTCTTGATTTTACTAATGCTGAAAGTGAAGAATGGAATAGGGTAGTAGCTCGCTACCATGCCATTTGTAAGCTAGGGAAAGAAAGGGATGTTGAAATATTGATTGATGCCGAAGAAAGTTGGATGCAAGATGCAGCCGACGATTTACTTGAGGATTTAATGAAGACATATAACACAGAAAAGCCAATTGTATATAATACATTGCAATTATATAGATGGGATCGGTTGGATTATTTAAAATCACTTAATGAACGTGCCAAGAAAGAAGGTTTTAAATTAGGTTTTAAAATCGTTAGAGGCGCATATATGGAAAAAGAGCGCGAGCGTGCCAAAAGTAAAGGGTATCCATCGCCAATATGTAAAGATAAATCCAATACCGATGCAAATTTTAACCTTACGCTTGCTTACATTTTAGAAAATTTAGATAACATCTCGGTTTTTATTGGAACTCACAATGAAGAGAGCTCATACTTGGCAATGGAATTAATGGAAGAAAAAGGAATTTCCAAAAACGATAACCGTGTTTGGTTTGGGCAGTTATATGGTATGAGTGACCACATTAGTTATAATCTCGCCAATAAGGCTTACAATGTTGCCAAATACGTGCCTTTTGGACCTGTTAAAGATGTGATGCCCTATTTAATTAGAAGAGCTGAAGAAAATACGTCGGTTGCTGGACAAACCAACAGAGAATTAAATTTACTTAAACAAGAAAGGAAACGCAGAAAGCTTTAATGCATTCCTGCGAAGGCAGGAATCTATTAGGTTTAATTCCCCAACTCTTAAGTCGGTATATATTATGTTTGCAAAGCAAACTCAAATTAATACCTCGCATGCTTGCGCCGAGGTAATTTATTTAACGTGAGTTCGATATAACTAAAAGTATATAGTCAAAATATA
>TARA_R110002073_G_scaffold123013_3_pt1 | contig 11754 bp, 7 predicted proteins | sample TARA_R110002073 | Tara Oceans TARA_R110002073 (sample SAMEA4397174) | marine metagenome | biome: Polar Biome; feature: [DCM] deep chlorophyll maximum layer (ENVO:01000326); material: water (ENVO:00002006), including particulate matter (ENVO:01000060) such as... | depth 40 m
TATTTTTCTAAGTATGCTTCTAGCCGTAGCACCAAATCCGCTATTCTGAAAAGGTTGTATCATGTCACCAAGAGAAGCAATGGATACTCTTGTTAAGTAAGTTGTGTTAGCAGCAGTAGTTAACGTAGACATGAAAGTTCTTCCTACTTGATTGTAGTTACCTACTCCATAGGTTCCCCAATAAGCATCAATACCATCTAGTATTTCTTTTTTGTAATCATTGCCAAAGTCTACTCTGTCACTGCCTGAAAAAGAATCATCTAGTTTTTTAAACACTTCACCCAGAAACTCTCCTTTAGGCCCAAAGGTAGCGGCAAACTCCCTTCCTTTTATAGCTCTGTCACTATAGGTTGAGAAAACTTCTGATACATCTAAGTTTATAAAACCTTTCTCAGCTAGTAATTTTCTAGCTCCAAAGTCAGTTATCATACGATTCTTTTGAAAATGATCTAGGAGAGGTTTAAATTCATTATCTTGATTAAAAACATTCTCAGCACTGTAAGTTGTGTTTTTGTTGTAAGAGCTTTTACCTGTAATGTTGTTTCTTAAATCTGTAAATATTTTGTTAATTTTATCTTCTTTTGCTTTAGGATTCTGTAACCTTACAGCTTCCCTCAGTGTCTCATCAAAGCCAGCTAAGTCTGACCTAATAGCTGCCATGTTGTAAGTCTGAGCCATGCCATACTCATCTAACTTTTTAAAATCTATTCCTACTTCTCTAATGCTGTTAGATAACATCTCTTGATGATTGAGTAATTTGGGTGCGGCTTGTCGAGCCATCTCTATTTGTTCAGCAGTCACAGGCTTCAGAGTTCCATTAATTCCTCTGTAGCCTACACGAATATTATCAACATCAAAACCATTTATGATTTGACCTGCTAGTTGACGTACATTCATATCTCCAAAAGAGTCACCTAGTATCGTATTAACTGTAGTATTAAACTTTCTAGTCTCTCTTATTGCTCTGGCTTCAACAGCGTCAGTGCTTGCTCCTTGTCTCTGGAACAGCATGTTACCAACCATCTTGGCGTATCCTCCCATTGCATCCAGCTTGGTAGAAAGAGTACCAGCAAAGAGTCTTTTGGCAGAAGTAGCAGCATTGTTACTAGCGTACTTATTTACCATAAGCAAGCCTGTTTCTTTTTCAATAGATGTAAGCTTAGAACGCCGTAGTAAACTTTGCCATGTGCCTAGCCCAGCCCCTGCAAGAGTCATCCCTACAGTAAGCCCGTAATCATCCTCATCACCTACAATACCACTAAGAGCAAAGCCTCCTAAACCACCTACTACAGGTCTGGTTGTCTCATACAAAATCTTAGCCATGATACCTTCAGTAAGCTTTCCTTCTGTACTAAGATCCTCAAGCATTGTCATATTAATATCTTGTTTATCTAAATAAGTATCAAGTTGATTATTAAAATAATTATCTCTTGTAGCTTGTAGTTTAGTAGTCATCTCACCTATCCTTGCATTGATAGGGCCTTGGTCTATTTTAGGTATTTTCTTTTTTTCTTTGTGAAGCAGAGCTAAAGCTTTTCTTGCCTCATTAATAGGTTGAGTATTAGAAGTCATTACAGGTGTTTCTTCTGTAGCCTTCTTTACTTTTGCAGGATCAACAACTTTTGACGCTGATTTTTTTACGTTTTCTAACTCAGTACCTGTTAGGGACTTAGGAGTATTTAAAGTACTTTCAAGTTTTTGAGGTTCAATATCATCTGCAAAGCGAATATTTCTAGCTAAGTAACCAGACAAAGTACCAGCACCTCCACCTACAACAGCACTGACACCTGTATTAAAACCTGACACCTCACCAGTAGTCGCGAAGTCTCTTGTTGCACTATCTGCCACAGCTATACCTGCACCCGCAGCGGCTGAAGCAAGCTTACCTGCCGCAGCTACTTTAACCCAAGGAACAGCCCAAGTAATAGGATCAACAAAAGCAGTAGCAACTCTACCTCCTATAATTGCTGCATCTTCTTGTTCAGGCTGAATTCCAAAAAACTCAGGCATTTCTTGATATACTTCTCGCATTCTTGTAGATTCAATATTGCCCAAAGATTCACCAAATGTTAAGTCAGGCTTAGTCATATAATCATAAGAAGCTTCTGCATATCTACCAAGGTTACCAGTAAAGGTTGTTTCTGCCCTAGCACCAAACTCCATCTTTTCTGCCGTGGTTACTTCAGTAGGATCATAGGTGCTTATTTCGATAGAACCCCAATCAATCTTATCTAGTTCAGACATGTATACTTATCCTTAGCGTTGAGCTAGTAGAGAGAAGGCAGCAGGTGGATTAACATCAGCAAGTACTTGTTCGTATACTTTAGTTATTAAATCATAGTCCTCACCTTTAGTAGGCAGTAAATAATTATAGTACTGATCTACTTTAGAACTAACTGTTGTTCCTTCTTTACCTATTACCCTGTTGTCCTCTTCCCCAAAAATACTTTGAAGTTTTCTGTAAGCCACAGCATTAGCCGCAAGATCAGAATCTGTTTCTATTTTTATCTTTCGTGCAATTTTAAGCTGCTTATTAAACTCTTTTTCTTTCTCAGAATCCGACATCTTAGAAACTTTAGCTGTGTAAGCTTTTATTTCTTTTTCATTAGAAGGAGATTCAATTACCTTTAATAAAGAACGTCCACTTTCTTTGTTCTTGACTCTATTAAAATACATTCTCTCAAGATTAGGTAATTGATCAGGAAAAGCCTCATAAGCCCAAGTCATTGCTTGAGTCAAAGGTTTCATTTGATAGGTAGCAGAAGACGGTCTTTCAGAGTTATGTGCCTTTAGTGCCTCATAGTAAATAGCAACGGCTTCCATAGGAGTGTCTATATTGTTTTGTATAAAACGGATAGGATTTTTAGTAGGTACTTCTATAACACTACCATCATTGTAGACGTTAGATACTGTAATAGTACCTTTATCTTCCCATCTAGACATCTCTGAATCTTGTTTTCTTTTAGCTGCTCTCCTTATAGAAGTTCCTTTGCTTGATACTTCTGCTTTCAACTCTCTAGAAGCTTCTGCCTTAGGTAAAAGAAAATCTATTACTGAGTCTAAAATACTAGGCCCTGAATCAACATCAGGCTCTTTATTAGCTTCGTACTCTGCAATAGCCGCACTTCGCTGCTTGCGTATTTCTGCAATTCTTTCAGGACTCTTAGGTGTAGTTTCTAGTAAAGAGCTAATATTTTGAAAAGGTTTTCTTAGATTAGACTTATAAGTTTCTCTCGCTACTTGAAGTTTAGGGTCTACAATATCTCTACCACTCTCAACGTCTGCAAAAGCTTCAGAAGAACTTCTATTCTCGTAGTCAGTTATTGCTTGTTGTCTCTCACTGTTAATACGCTCCATCTCTTCAGGACTTTTTGTTGTTTTAGAAAAAGGATTGAGCAATTGCACTACAGGGTTATCTGGATTAATTAATTTAACGTCTTCAAACATGGAAGGAGTATTACGCAACTGTTCTAAATACCTCTGAACATTCTCAGGAGAGTTCCTGTTTGCTCTGTCCTCATCTGTAATTAAAGAAGCATCACTTGTCCCACCAGCCCTTATATCAGCTACTATTTGTTCCTGAAAAGGAGTTAATAGAACCTCAATAGAGTAGTCTTCAGGTCTTCCTCCCTCAGACGATGCTAAAGAAGTAGCAAATCCAGAATTTACTTTAGTTAAAATAACTTCAAGCTGCTCTCTCATGCCCTCAGGAGTTCGCCCTGAGTCCACAAGATTTTTAAGGTCTTGGGTAAGTCCAGCACTAACAGGTGCATATTGCTTGTTACCTAAAGCTACCTTAATACTCGTTGTACTACCTATAGATGTAGAAGATGATGTATCACCCGTAGAAGAACTAGAAACTGGCACTTGAAGATTTTTAAATTCTTCTACATCAATCACTAGCCCCATTTTTTCAGTACCGAACCCCAAAAACCCGTCTAGCTCAAATGTCTGTTCTTTTGATTTTTCTTCTATCAAGTAATTAGCTATTCTTCTTATATTGTCTGTATATTTAACTGTGTCTCCTTTCCCTAGCTCTAACTGAGCCATTGCATTAGGGTCACTAAGTAAGGAGCGGTTATGTATGAGAGTAGCTGTCTCCCACGCGCCAGCAGCAAGTTTGTTAGTAAACTTTAAAGCCGCGTCTGTGTTTGGCTCAATATTATTTTCTTCCATGTATCTTAGGACACTATCAGGCAACTTAGACGTAGCTAAAATACTTTGGTAACTTTTCTGAGATTTTTCTATATTAGGACTTTCCATGAAGGAAAAAATTTTATTTCTCAGTCCTTGTTCAAATTGTTGAGAACTAACTAATCGTGGATTATCTTTTTGAAGTTCTTGAAGCAAGTTCTGCTCTCCACCACTCCCTTCACGGTTAATACGCGCCCTTAACTCATCCCCATCCTTAAAAGATCTAGCAGCGTTTAGAAATTCTTGAGATTTAAACTGAGGCATACTATTAATTACGTCAGCAGAAAAATAAGCGTCACTTCCTGTTCTATTTCTCTCTCTTAACTTTGCTAAACTCTCATCACTTAAATCCATACCATAAGAAGATAAGTGTTCTTGTAAGACATCAAGAGATCTTTGTTCTACCTCTGCTGAGTCTTGCTTAAGAACAATCTGCTTTGCTTTCTTATATAACCAAGAAGCTGGATTAGTTGCGTAGGGACTATACTTTTTAATAGCCGCAGATACCTGCGCTTGAGTAGGAGAATCTGAGTAGCTGTTGTACTCAGCAAGAGCCTCATTATATTCTTGGTCTTGTTGCTGTCTAATTAAAGAAGGAAGCTCTACCAAACCCTGTCTGTATACAGTATGATTTTTGTAATCCTCTCCTAACTCTAACAAGTACTTATTTTCATAAGCTTCTTTTGCTTGAGTAGCAAGAGGTTCAAAATACTTATACTTTCCTTGTTTGTTGATCTCAGACATTCTATCTTTTGCTTGCTTCTCAAGGGATCTATATGCTTTTCTATTAGCATTTAAACCTTTACCAGCACCACGATTATAGAAGTTGGAGGCAGCATCCTTAAATGGTGCTGATATTAAATCAGTAGCAAACTGTCCTACACCTTGAGCAACAGGAGTCAAAGCAGCAGTTATAAGCTGTCTACGCTGTGCTTCTTTCATCATCTTTCTTTGTTCAGATAAGTTACCTTGAGCAGACTTTGCAAAACCTTGCCCTAGTAATGAGTATCCTTCACCAACACTAATCGCCATTACTGTTCTCCTCTAGCAGCTAACAAAGACTGTACCTGATCGGGTACTACTTCAGGGTTATCAACTGTCTTAACTTGTTTTAATGCTTGCTTCATCATAGGTAAACTTTGAGCCTCTTCTTCTTCTTCCTCTATATCTTCTTCATCATCTTCTTGAATAGTAAACTCAATACCTTCTTGTTCAGCAAAAGCTGCAAGCATATAAGTAATAGGTTCTGCAAGCATCATCATTAAGTCAGGATTAAATAGTCCTTCTTGAAATCCTTGATAAAGAACTATCTGAGTAATATTCATAAGTGGAGTGCCACTAGCTATTAACTCAAGTATATTATCGTATGTACCTTCTTCTGTAAAAGTTGCAAAGTAATACTCAAGAGCAGTAGTTAAATCTGTGTACTCAGGAGCTTTTTCAAAAGGTAAAGGATTCTCAGGGTCATTAGTTAAAGACTCGCCGGGAAGAGGTCTATCCATTTGACCTGCTTTTTCCATAAAAACATTTTCGATCTCTTCAGTATCATATTGTGTTTCAGCCATTAGGTCATAGCTCCTCTCATTCTGTTAGCGTAGACATTACTGTAACCACCTTGACCACCACCATAAGCATCATAATCAAACAACTGTTGACTCCATAAAGGATCAGGGCCTTGTGTTAACCCTTGTGCAACTGCACCTGATATAGCATAAGAAGAATCAAAATCAGCGACACGGGTGTTACCAAAGTAAGGCTCTTGGTCGCCAGCACCCATTGCTTTATTTACAATAGCAGTAGTGACTACCGCTCCCGGAGCTTCTGTTACTCCTTTAAAAAGGTTATCTTTAGCAGAAGTATAGCCTCTACTTAAAAGACTTGTATTTTCAGTCGAAACTACTTCAGCAGCTATGTCTTTAAGACCGCCTGTACCTATTATATCAGATTTTGGAACACCCATTTCATCGAAAACTAAAGTTTTTACGTCACCTTCTTGAACAAGATTATTAGGATCAAAGCCATCTTTTAAATCAGATAAATCTCTATTAAAAGAATTTGTGTTTTTAAAATCATCATAAGACATCCCTAGCTTACCTGCTTCTAAAGTAGGTGAAGTAGTGGTAAATAAATTTTCTACATTTCCTTTAAAAGTTTTAAACTGATCAACAACTGCTTCAGAAGTATTCTGCCAGACACCACCTTCTCCCAAGAAACTAGTAGGTGCTCCTTGAATGTTCATGCCTAGCTTGTTTCCTACATACTTACCAGTTTGTTTAAAGAATTCAGTAACACCCTTAGTTAATGTCTGAAACCCACTTTTAACAGCATTACCAAACTGTGCAGCTTTACCAATAGTCCAAGATGCACCTTTTAAAATACCTCCTAAAGGCCCACCCATACTAGCTCCAAGCTTACCTAAGGTAGCTCCAAAGTTACCGAACATACTCCCTATACCTAGCCCTCCTGTAAGCATAGTTAAAGCAATGGTTCCTAAGATACCAATCTTTCCCATAAATTTACCAAAAGCTTTAAATCCTTTCTTGATACCTCTACCAATCTTTTTAAAACCTTTCTTTACACCCTTCCAAACTTTGCTAAAGAATCCCATTATGCTATACCCTCCAACATTCTAAATATCTTATCTCTATTACCTTTTAAATTATAATCTGTTAAAAATCTGTCATTACCCAAAGCAGCGTTGATAATATTAGCCCTGCGATCCAAATCAGTTTGTGATCCTTGGAAATCAAAAGTAGCTTGATCTCTAAGTTCTTGCCACAATTGAGTCTGAGCTTGTGTACTCATATTAAAAGCGTACTGAGCATTCTGTTGATTAGTTGCATTTTGAGCAGCAGTATTAATTGTATTAGATTTTCTACGCCACTCTATATTAGACTGCTCTACAGCTTGAGCGTTAGCAGCATTCCAAGAATCAGTTTTAAACTGTAGCTCTTTATCAAAGGTAGCTATTTTAAGACCTATATCTGCATTAATCTTATCTGCTTCTAATGTGTTTTGAGCGTTTAGTGCTGCTGCCCTATTAGCTTCTGATTCATTAAACTGTGCCATAGCATTAGCTTGACTGGCGTTGAATTGATTCATATTAGAAGCAAGACTAGCCTGAAACTGATTAGTTTGATTTTCAGACGTAGCATTAAACTGTTTAGCTGCATTAGCCGCTGACTGATTAGAAAGTATCCTTTGTTGCTTCATCTGCTGATCTAATATAATACTCTGTTGCCTAGCATTTAAGTTAGCCATATCCATTTGAAGAAATGACTGTGCATTAGAGATAGCTACTTTAGTACGCTGGTCAGCATTCTGAGCATCCATAGCTGCTAAGGCTGTAGCATTCTGCATCGCTGCTTGTTGTTCAGCATTAAAGTCTGCCATAGTCATAGATTGCATGAACTTGCTATTAGTTAGTTCTACTTGTTGTTCGGCATTAAACTTAGTTAAATCTACTTTAGCAACCATAGCTGCATTTTGAACTGCTCTTTGTTGATCAACATTAAGCTGTGCTAGTCCCATGCTTTCAGAAATCTTTGCCTGTGTAAGATTAGTCTGCATTCTTGAGTTAAGGTTAGCTAACTCAGTCTGTTGTGCAGCACTAAGATTTTCAGAGGCATTCTGATTTAAAGAAGATAAATTAGCCAACCTCATCTGCTGATCATTACTTAGATTAGCAAGTTCCATTTGCTGCTTAAATCCTGCATTCTTTGCAAGAAAGTCAGCAGCTACCTGCATTTCTACAAGACGCTCTTGATTCTGAGCAGTCATGTTTTCACGTTCAGTAGCATCAGCTATTTGTAATTCAGCTAACTCTATTTGCTGGTCATTACCTAAGTTCTGAGAATTAGTAGCTTGTTGATTCTGAGCATTCAATACAGCAGCCTGTTGCTGATTTTGAAGATTTTGAGTACGTGTCTGCTGTTGCATCTGTGCAGAAGTCATCACAGCATCTTGAGTAAACTGACTCTGCATCATATTCATCTGCTGTGCCATCGTAGCAGTCTGAGATGCAGCTTGTTGTTGATTAGACAAGTTAGCCATACGTCTTTGCATATCTAACGTAGACTGCTGTAGATTAGCCTGTTGCTCATTAGACAGGTTCTGTGCAGAACGCTGCTGTAGGGCCTGTGCGTTGCTCTGAGCCATAGGCATAGCACTTTGTATGATAGAGTTAAACAAAGCATCACGGCCTACTGTGGATGCTGACAAACCCCTCTGAGCTAGTTTCTGTTCTACAGCCGCTAAAGCTGGTCTAGCCCATGCAGGAGTAACACCTTCATCCATACCTGCTAGTAAGCTTTCCATCTGAGAAGACACTAAAGCTTCTGTAGGTAATGCTGCAATAGCTGCACGTACTTCTACAGGTTGATCATCTATAGCTGCTGTCATAGTAGCAGGATCTTCTACAATAGATGCTGTAATATCTGGTGGTAAGTCACCTACGACTGCAAGCATTTCTGCTGCTGCACCCTTAGCAGCCGTACCTGTTACTGTACGTCTTTGTGCAGCTTCATAGCCTACAGTATCAATAATCTGTGCAGCCGTCCCATCGTCTGCTTCAGTACCTAATATAGCCTGACGTTGCTTTAGTTCTGCTTCAGGTGTGGGTGCTACAGTTGTAGTTTGACCTGTAACTTTATCTATATAAGCACCCTCAGAAATATCAAAGTCTGCAACTTCAGCTTGTGCTGCTTGCTCTTGTGCAGTGTCTCTTTCAGCAGCTACTGCTCTTTCAGTGAGAGTAGCATCTGTAGCTGTAGCTTGTGCTCTATCGCTTACAGTACCTTGTGCAGCTTTTGTAGCAGCAAGTTCTTTAGCTTCTTCAGGAGTGTACTCAGCAGCTTCAAACTCTGCTGGAGTAGTTGCAGTAGTAAGCGCAGCATCAGTAGTTTTAATATCATCAGCAGTAACAGAGTCAGGAGCAACAGTTGCTGTACGGTCTGCTACTTTTACAATATCAGAGTCAGCGGTAGTTAAATTAGTTAGTTCATTACCATCAGCATCTACACCTGTCTTAGCAACATCAACCGTTGGAAGAGTTCCTTCAGGAATATTACCCGCAGCTAAAGCCTCTGTTCTAGTAGAAGTTCTATCTATACGAGCTTGATCTTCTTCTTCTCTAGCTTTTTGAGCTGCCCTATCTGCTGCTGTTGTGTTTGGAGTAGGAGCAGGAGCACCAGCAGGATTAGAACCCTGTCCACCTTGCGGATCTCCTTGTTGTTCTCTATAGCCTCTAGTGCCTTGTCTTCCCGCCATACCCACTGCTCCCATTGTTGTTGCAGCACTAGGAGTTATACTACCTAAAGATGCGTTTGCTAATCTGTCTGCATTTATTTGATTACTAAGATTAAGATTAAAATTACTACCTGTTACACCAGAGCTAACATCAGCAAAAGACCCTGAAGGGCTACTGAAGTTTGATCCAGTACTGCCACCTCCTATACCCATACGAGAGCCACCAAAGGCCATTGCCGAACCTGCTAAGTTTCCTATTGTTCTAAAAGGAGCAAGAGCAACCTTACCAACATCCTTTGCAACATCAGCTAATGTACTAGCAATTCCTGAAACAGAACCAGCCATATAATGCTGACGTTTTCTTTTCAAAGCCTTTAAAGTCTTCTTAGTATTACGATTAGCTCTTTTCTTGCTCATCCCTTTAACCTATTAAATGTGTACTAAAAATAGTAATAATACCAACAAGAACTGAAGAGATAACAAGCCAAGCAAGCCTTTCCCATCTAGCAGCATGTGCCGCAGCAGTTTCTCTTAACTGTCTTAACTCAGCAGTAGCTTCACCCCAACGCTCACCACATTCTTTTTCATGTTGAGCTATTTTTTCTAAAGCTTCTAAAGCTATTTCCATCTCAGTCTTAACAGCCATACTTAACTTCACCTTTTATTGTTTTGCTTTACCAACAACTAGAGCAAAGTATTCTAAATACTTATAAGCTTTACCTACTAATTCATCATCTTTTGGTGTAGGTGTAACAGCCGTAATAGCTGATGCTAAAGCTATTGCAGCAGTAGCTATATTAAATATATTTATTAATAAATCCATACTAAATCCTTAAAAATTATTTTATCACAAATGTTAACTAAAATCAAGTTTTTTATGCATCTGGATCGTATGCTTTAGCAGTTTTTATGGCTGCATTAACCGTAGACATATCCTCAGAACCCCAATCATCTAGGCCCACCATGTGCTCAAGATACCCACAGCTACGCAGAATACGCTCCTGCTTTTCAGTATTGGTCATGTCGTTGCAAAACTCATTGCTTGCGTCTAGGACGTTTGTGATTACGCTTACACTACCTAGCATTGCTGAGTAGTCTTGTGCGATTTGATCTGCTTCTCTAGTCATTGTTCTATCCTTCTAGTGCCGCAATGCGGTCTGTTAGTGATGTGATTAGTGCGGTTTGTTCTTGGATTGCTTTTATAACGTGCCATATAAGTTCGTCACCTTGAACGTTATTTACACCCCTATCATCTAAAACAACTGCACTAGGTATAATCTCTGCTAATTCTTGAGCAATACACCCAACTTGTTCACCTGTTTTATTTATTGCTAAATCTTCAAGGTCATAAGACTGCAATTCTGAATCTGTTATTTCTTTTGCTGTTCTGTACTCAAAATTCCTAACTTGAATTTTATTTATTTCAGCCAGCCCAACAGTACTATCTGTAATGTTTTTCTTTATCCTTCTGTCAGAAGTAGTATTCCAAGCTGAAGTATTACCTGTGTTAAAAACCCCTCCATCTCCCTTAACCCTAAAGGAATTGTTTGCCGCGTGAGTGGCTAGTTCACTGCCTAGTGCTACTGCCCCAACACGGCCACTATTATCTATATCTGAGTCATAGCCAACGATGACGTTATTACTTCCAGTAGTAAGACCATCACCTGCAAGGCCACCCACAAAAGTGTTATAAAATCCTGTTGTTACTGCTTTACCGGCTTCAAAACCAACCGCAACATTCAGCATATTATTTACGGTAGCGCCAGCAGCGTTTTGACTTTCAAGTGCTGAACTTCCAATAGCTACGTTTTGGCTACCCACATCATCTGTAGTAAGAGCAGATCTGCCCATGACAACATTGTCTTTACCAATGGTCAAAGCATCACCCGTATTAGCGCCAATGAGGGTGTTATTAGTTCCCGTGGTGACGTTTTCTCCAGCTAAGTACCCGACTGCGGTGTTAAGAGAATTTGTAGCCGTGGTAAAGTTTTGAACAGATAGAGCACCGTAACCAATGGCAACAGCGTATTGACCTAGTGTGTCGTTAGTTAAAGCTGCTGTGCCAACTGCTACATTACGCGCACCCTCAGTCAACGCATCACCTGCAAGACCGCCAACGAGAGTGTTACTTGTAGCTGTTGTGACTGACTCACCTGCACTGTATCCCACCGCTACGTTGTAACTGTTAGTGGCTGTAGTAAAGTTCTGCACCTTCAGTGCGCCTCTACCAATAGCTACTGCTTGACTTCCTAAAGTGTCAGCACTAAGTGCTAATGCTCCAATGGCTACGTTGTCATCTGCGTCCGTTAAAGC
>TARA_R110002073_G_scaffold254774_1_pt1 | contig 11744 bp, 6 predicted proteins | sample TARA_R110002073 | Tara Oceans TARA_R110002073 (sample SAMEA4397174) | marine metagenome | biome: Polar Biome; feature: [DCM] deep chlorophyll maximum layer (ENVO:01000326); material: water (ENVO:00002006), including particulate matter (ENVO:01000060) such as... | depth 40 m
CTAGCAGTCCAGTCTTTACCAAACTTTCCTCTAGCATCTTGTTTGTCTTGTGTCTCAAGCTTGAATACATCAACATCAAGCTCTTTCATTTGTAATTCAAAATCTTGCTCGGCTTTTTTAAGCTCAAGCATTTGTTCTGGTGTAGCATCTTGTATAGCTTTCTCAATAGCCTTTGGTGTATTAGGAACACCCAATACTTCAGCTATCATACTTGCAGCCATTCCTCCCATTGGTCCACCTAATGCAGTACCAAGTGTAGGAGCTACTGCACCTACGACATTTTTTAATATTCCACCTAGTTTCATTGTTCTTCTTCTTCTTTTGGTTGATAAATTATAGCCATTAAATCTTCAAACATGTATCTAAAATCATCTAATTTCATAAAAGCTAAATCTTGTTTTACTTGTTTTAAACAATATATTCTATAACACTTTTCTAATTGTTCTTCTGTATATAATACCATTATAATACTCCTGTTTAATTTGTCAAGTTTTTAATTGCATTAACAAAATCTTCTACTCTTACTGGTGTTTGTTCCTTCCATTTAGATTGTCCATCCTTACCTGAACCTGTTGAAACTTGACGAATTGCTTCATCATAGTCTTTACTAGACAGGGCTTTGTAAGCTGACGGAAACTTATTCATCCATCGTGTGCCTAGTTGAAAATTAACTGAGCCTAGTGCTACTACAAAATCATGTTTAGATATGTTTAAGTCGTGCAGTTGTTGTACTGCTGCATCCCATGCTTCTTTTGCATCGTCTTCTAACCATGCTTGTCTAGTTAATTCAGATACTTTGTAACCTACAGGATACTGTACACACTCTGCTTCACTTAATAAGTGTCCTACACCACATGTAGGTTTGCCAAGTGTGTCAAGATATACTTCTTCTGCACTACCTTCTCTAAGTTCAAGGTGTTCTAAAAATTCTTGGTACATTATCTTTTATAAATAGCTGTATAAGGTTCTCCTGTAAAAGGATTAATAGGTTCTGCACTAGCTTGAACAGCATAGCTTTGAGTACCTAACCTATCTTTTCTTTCCATTGGTATTAGAGGTGCATTAGGTACTGGATGGTCTTTGGATATTGGACCACCTTGAAAATTACCACGTCTTTCTTTAATAGACCCATATACTGTATCTTCTTCTATAGGTGAATATCTACTATCTGGTTTTATAGGCATATATTTATCACCTTGGAGAACTTCCTCCCAATCATAACGTCTTGAAAAATCTTTAAAGAAAGGTATGGTAGTTTCTCCTACTCCTATTATTCCTTCTACAAACTGATCTCTATCCCAAGAAACTACACCAGAAGCAGCAGTAGCACCTTCTGTAACTAAATCATCCATCATCTCTAAAACTGGAGCAAGACCTGATACAGGAATATCACTATAATCATATCTAACTTCATTAACAACTTTATCTAAATACCAAGGTAAAACCTCTGCTGAGAATATAGCTGTGTCTGCTATTTGTCCTAATATAGGATTAATATCATTACTTTTAGGTCTAGTTGAATCATTTTTAAAAGTTTCAGAAGCATTAAGATCTAACTGAATACTTCGTATAGCTCCAAATACAGGGAGAGCAGCTAACATTCTAACTCCTAACATGGCATCTCCATTCTCTAAACGAGTAATTAAGGCATTTGTTTGTGTAGTTTTAGCTTGTGCCCAAGACAAAAAGCTTCCTAAAAATCTTATTGATGGATCACGAGACTGAGAAAATAAACGTCTGTTACCTACTGTTGGTATTAAAGCATCACGTTCTGCTGATTTAAACCCTGCTCTACTAATTAATCTTTCGCCTATAGCATCGCCTTGTATATCATCCATATTTTTAAATTTACTTAGATAACGAGCACTTTCTACTTCTAAACCTAAACCATCTAATTCTTTTTGAAGTTTTCTCGAAACTTTACCATTCTTACCTACTTTTTTTCCAATTTGCCAAGCTCTTATAGCTCCTGCATCGTATGCAAACTCTCTAGCAAATCTAGTAATTCTTCCTAGTTGTACTATTTCAAAAAATCTTTGTTGATATTTCTGTGCGAATGCTTGAACCATATTTTCTGGATTTATTTCTATCATCCATTGTTTCATTTCTCTTTGTAATAAACCATTATAAAGCCTCTTATTCCATAAGACATCTGAAATAGTAGTATCTTTAGGACCAGCTTTCCCTACAGTTTTCTTATCTCGTAATCCTAAAACATCCGAAGGTCTATATTGTGATTCTCCTCGCATTCTAATTATTTGTTTTTTAGTTGATTCCCAACCTGCAGAAAATCCACTATTCTTATATGTTTGGACTAAATCACCAAAACTAGGTAAAGCTACTTTAGTTAATTTTGTAGTAGCTAATAATGCTTGTAGTATAGCTACAGTAGTAACTGCTGCTTCGCTTTGTGCAACTGATCTACCTATATGATGTAAACCAAAATAAGCATCAACTGTTTCTTTTACATCTTTTATTTGTTGGTCAGCAATTTTTCTTAGAGATGCACTATCTATATCTTTACCTTGAAAAACTTCTCGTTTAATATTTCTAAATACATCCTTTAGACCTTCACCTTTAGCACCAAATACTCTAGCAAACTCAGCAACTGGAACAGTTGATTCCACTAAAGTATTTAATGTAGCTATAGGATCATCAATAAAATAGCCTTTACTTCCTAATAAAGCTCTGGCTTCTTGATCATATAATACTCTTTCATTCTCAAAATGTCGTGCTGCTGTTATAATAAAGTCTTCTGAATCTCCTTTTCTGTTTACAAAAATATTACCTTGTAAAATTTCTTCATTTAATAAATTATCTTCTCTAGCCCATAAGGATATTTGTCTACTTTGTCTGTGCCCATCTAAATATAATCCTGCTCTATTAGCTGCCCACTCATCAAACTTTTTATCACCATTTAATGCATTATTTATAAATTCTTTTTCGTAGGTTCTCTGATAACCTTTGCTTCCTATGTCATCAACGTGAATATATTTTTCTAAGCTATCATCAAATTTTAGTTTTCCTTTATTATAATCGTTTAAAAATTGAATTTTAAAAGCTTCCTTTATATCTTTAGTAGCTTTCTTATCACTTTTTATAGCTTGTCTATTTATAATTTGCGTTAAACCATACTCATCAGCTTCTTTAAAATCAATACCAACAGACTTAACATACTTTTTAAATTCATCCGTAAAGTTTGTTATTCTTATAGCTAAATTATTTGCGGCTTCATTTTCTAAATCTCCTGCTTTTAAAAAACTATATTGAGCAGTCTCTGGCATATTTCTTTGATTAACCAATCTACCTGCTGCTAGAATAGTTTCTTCATCTGATCCACCTAATACTCTAGGAAGAGCTACAGAAGTCCAATAATTAAGTGCTCTCATTTTACTTTCTTCAACAGAATCCCCTAATGCTGCACCTGTTCTAATACCTGCTCCTTGCATTTTAAACACTTTAGCACCAAAACCTCTAACAACAGCAACTCCAGCTTGAAGCTTCGCAGCATGACCTCCAGCAGTCATTCGTTTTAAAGTACTCCAATATTCTTTACGATAAATATCTTCACCAGTTTTCGTAAATCGTTCTACAAGTTTTCTATTAGTTACTTTAAAATCAGAAACCTGTATTTTCTTTTGAATTAATCCTAATAAAACACCAGTCGCCATCAATCCATAAACATACGACATAGTATCATCTTCGTCTGCTGTAGTTACACCTATAGTAAAACCGCCTATAGCTCCTATCATAGGTCTTATAGTTTCTTGCATTAAAGCTGCTGCAAAGTCTGAAGTTAAAATACCTTTCTTATACGCAGCCATAAAGTTTCTATATCCTATTTCTGCGAAATCTTCTGGTAACTGTTCTAATAATATTTTGTTTAAATTCTTATTAAGTTTTTTTAAGTCTTTATCAAGAGTTTCTAATTTGCCTGTTAGTTTAAGTTTTTCTGTTCCTCTAAGAGTATTTGATCCTGTAGATTTAATTTTTAATATCAATTCTTCTAATTCATCTTTTGTTTGTAATCGTTGTGCCTTTAATATATTTCTTTGGTTATATAAGAAACCAGCATTTTTATTATCATCAAGTATATTCTGTATAATTTTTTGATGTCCTGTTAAAACTTCTTCTCCAGCCTCACCAAACTCTTCTAAAAGTTGTTTATTTCTAATCTCAATAGGTTTTGGTGGACCTGCAATCTCTACTGGCTTCCTTACTTTTTTACCATTCTTTCCAACTACCTCGACAGTTTCACTAACTGCTCTATTCATTGGTATAAATAATGAACTTATTAATGAACTAGCCCCACCTAAACCAGCAGCTAATCCTAAAGTCATAGGATTAACTTCACCATATAAAGCTTGTTCACGTAATGCTACATCTCCTGTAGCTACTGCAGCACCAACTCCAGTAACAGCAAACTTACCTGCTTTAGCTACTTTTAACCAAGGAATAAATAGAGTAACTGGATCAACCACCGCTAATGCCATACGACCCCCTAACATAATAAAATCTTCTTCTTTACCTACAAACTCAGGAAATAATTTAGCAATTTCCTCCTGTCTTTCAGCTTCTATATTTCTTGCTGCTTCTTCGTAAGTCTTATCACTTACTAATGAAGTAAGTTTAGCCTTGCCTAATCTCCATAGACTACCAGCTATAGTTGGTTCTTGTGCCCAACCATAGGCAAGTTTTCTTTTTATTATATAGGGATCAGTTTCCTCGCTGTACTGTTGTTGTTCTGGAGGAAGCTCTTGTGGTGATTGTGGAGGAACTTCTTGTTCCCAAAATCTATATATATTGTCTTTTGTCGAAGATTCCGTTTCTTCTCTAGCAGCAGCCTCTTGTGCTTCTTTAAGAAGACGTTCCTCTTCAGCTTTTCTTTCTTCTTCAGCTTTTCTTTCTTCTTCAGCTTTTCTTTTAGCCTCTTCTTCATCAGAAGTAGGAGTATCGCCTAATTGAAAACCCAAAGAATCTTGAATTAAAGATTCATCTTCCCAAAATCTGTAAGTATTAGCCATATAAATTCCTAATTAAAAGTAAGTAGCAAATATTTTTCTTGCTCTCTTTGTTGTTGCTTTGTCAGGAGCTGTATGATGTAGAACTTCATAAGCTTTAATCATACCTTCTATATCTCCATCAAAAACTAATTGCATAAGTTTATCACTTCCTTTCTTTTCTAACATATCTCCAATAAAAAGTTCAGTTTGTTGCTCCGGGTCTAATAAACTAGCATCGCCATGTTCTCTAAGTTCTGCACCCCACTCTCTTGTTCCTAAATATTTTTCAATTCTATTTAAAGCAGCAATAGCTGAACCTTTAGGATATTTTTTAGACTTCCCTAAAAATTGAAAACCTCCCCGAGCACCACTACCTTGCTTATTTATAGCTTGATAATCCCCTCCACTTTCAATTTCTAAAACAGCAGGAACAAATACATCTAGTAAATTACTAGTTGCTTGTTCTTCATTATTTATATCAAATCTTTTTAAATGTGAAGCTAATAGGGTTGTTATATTCTCAGTACGTTCTGTTATTATAGGTCTAGTTTTTATTATTTTTTTTTTACCTTCTGTAGAAGCTAATAAAGATGATTGTAAATGTTCATTCTCTACTAAATACTGTCGTATTTCATCATTAGTAGTTAAATGTTCCTGACCTAATAATTTTAAAGCACGTTTTATATTAGCTTTAGTAATTTTTTGAGTTGGGTCTATGGCTTTCTTTAAATCTGTAATAGCTCGTTGTTCTCTTCGTTGTTCTTTTTGTTCTATTTGAGTACGTAATTGTTCATCACTTTTAGGAAGAAATGAAAAGTCTTTTAATCTTTCTTGTTTAAGTAACATATCATTATAATCATTATATATATCATCTAATTGACTATGTATAGTTACAGGCATATTATTTTTCCATTCAGTTAATGAAGTTGCTCTGTCTGCATTAGTTAGTATTGTTTCTAATTCTTTAGTAAAATTCTTATACACTTCATTAACTGCTTGAGATGTACCATTAGAATGTCGTACTATTTCTACATCATCTTGAATTAGTATAACAGGTTTAGAAGGTATAAGTGAACTAACTTGTTTTCCTCTAGTTATAAGATTATTAATTTCTTCTTCACTATTTTCTTGTGTCTTTACATAGTCTGATAGTTTTTCTATCTCAAAAGTAAACTTACGATCACCCATTAAATTTGCTCTTTCTACTGAGGTTACTCTTACTAATTGGTGAGCTTTATATACTGCCTCAATAAGTTCACCATTGTTAGGTGTGGTTTCTACACCTTCAACTTTTCTTTCATCTAATGATTTTCCTACAAAATAATTAAAAGCTTGATAAAACTCTCCTTTTTGATCCGATGTCATAGCATTATAAAGTTCTGAATGTTTATATATTGTTCCATTTTCACTTTCTAAATTAGCTAATCTTTTATCTGCTGTATCTATACCACTATCTAATAATTTAGGATTTTCGTGATTTAAAGGAATAGTAAACTTTCTTTCTATAGAACCAGTCTTAGGATTTACTGGTAAGAAATATGTATCATATTCTTTATATGCAGTTGGATGTTTAGTTATATTGTTACCGGATGAATGTTTTAAACCTAAGTCAATACTTACATTATCTTCCTCTGCTGCTCGTTTAGCTGATTCAGATAATCCTGTTTTATAAAGATTCATAGCCCTAGTTGTAGCTGCTTGTTGATTTCTAAAATCTTTAGCTACCTTTTTATCAACATAAAGTTTTCTACCACCAGCTTCTATTTCTTTAAGATCAGCATTAATATTCGTTCCTATATCAAACTTGGCAAGTAACTTACGAATACTACTAGTATTTTTAGGACTTAAAATCTGTTTAGTTCCGTCTTCTAATAAACGCTTATATCGTCTATCAACCTTAACTTTATCTTTACCTAAATAATCTGAATATTTAACATATTTATTACGTAAAGAAAGCCATGCTCTATCAGTAGATTTATTAACTATATTTTCAAATCTTTCTCTTTCTGTGGATGGTATTGCTTCATTAGAACCATAACCAAGTAAAGAACGTGCAGCAAGAGATTCTTGTTTTTTAAGTGTGTTATAGACAGAACCATGTTCTTCCCATTGTGCAGAATCGTCAAAATCTACACCAGAACTTATAGAACTTAATTTAGCTAATTCATTATCTCTAAACTTATTTGCATTAGTTAATCTATTAAGAGCATTTGCTCTTTCATCTTCTAAATTACTTGTAAAAGTTTTTACTTTTTGTTGTGCGTTTCTTTGTAAGAAATAATCTCCTATTTTTAAAACTCCTAAAACTTTATTAACATCTTTTATTTTTTGAGTTCTGTTTGACCATTTCTTTTGCTGTTTACTTTTACTAGCTAACAAAGATTCGCCATATTCTACTGCTGATTGATTTTTGTCAAATTGTGCCATTTTTTTATCCTCTTGCTAACAAACTATTTGTTTCTATTGGTTCTTCTGTTTCAGGTCTTGCTAATAAACTTTCAGGAACTTGAATAGTTTCTATTCTTTCTATAATTTCTTCAGGTAAAACTTCTTCTTTTTTAACATCATCTATCCTACCTTCAGCTATATTTGCTAAACCTTTAAAAATTCCTGTAACTTCTTCTGGAGAAGCATCTTCTATATCTGGATCATCTTCTTCATCTACTTTATATTTAACACCTGCTTTTTCAGCCATAGACATAAGCATATACATAGTAGGCTCTGCTAATAATAACATTAAATCAGGATTCCATGCTCCTTTTTTAAAACCATCTTCTAGAAAAACTTGAGCTAAATTTGTAACTGGCATTCCTTCTCCTAATGCTGTTACAATATTTATATACATTTCTTCGTCAGTCATTATATCAAACAAACCATATAAAGCTTCGTTTAAATTTGTATACGTTGGTGGTTTTTCCCAAGGATAAGGTTCATCAGGATTATTAGTTAAAGACTGCCCCGGAATAGGAGCTTCCATTTTTCCTAAATGATTTAAAATTTCTTCGTTTTTAATTTCCATAATAATCTACCTTGATATACTTTGTAAATAAGCAAAGTATGCTGTTAATGGGTCAGTAGAGTTAGCAACAGAGTCTACATAATATCTACTTCCCGGACCATAATCAGGAGCACCTGCAAATCCTAAAGATGCGTAATCATTTTGATAAGAAGCTATAGAATCCAAATAAACATTAGGATCAAATTGTGATGTATTTCCTCCATAACCTCCACTCATTTCTTGTTCTCCATAACCTAATAAATTTGCTCCTTCTTTAAGTACTGATAAACCTCCTATAATTTGAGCACCTTTGTCTTTTACATTTGACCATATCCCTTTTGACGGAGAATCACCCATAGCAGGAGTACTATATTCAAATTCTCCACCAATAATATTACCTTTAGCATCCATTTTAGGTACAGTTCCTTTAGAAACAATATCTAATTCTGGTGTAATTGAACTTCTTACTTCTGCTGCATGTTTATTAAAATCATCAAGAACTTTTGTTGAATCTGTTATTTGAGGAGAAGGTAGTTCTGTACTAAGTGGTCCTATATTTCCTGTAGCATCAGCATAAGCTTGAGCTTGTAGTTCTGTAGGACTTAACATAGAAGATGGAGGTGGAGGTGTACCCATAGCTCCTCCAATACCTTCTATAGTATTTTCTGTTAAAGTTGTAACTTTAGGGTCTACAGATACTGTAGGTTCAACACCTGTTCCTGCTGTTGATGTTGCATCAGGAATTTCTCCTGTATCTACAGTTCCTGTAGGTAATGGAGTTGCTGTTTGTAATCCAAAGAAATCACGAGCTTGATCTAACTTTTCAGACATAAAATTTTCCATACCTGTTCCTATATCTAAAGGACCAGAAATAAAATCTAATGTTCCTTTAATAGTATCAGTAACTCCTTTATAAGCTTTACCAACAAAACTTCCTGCAGCATGTATTCCTTTCATTACAGTACCTAAAGCTCCTGATTGAGCACCTGCCCATTTACCAAATTGACCCCACCAACCTCCTAAAGTAGGAAAAAGTAACATCATACCAAGCATTCCGATTGGACCTAGCTTACCTACAAATTTTCCAATTCCTTTAAAAACTTTCTTAAAAGCTTTACCAATACTTTTAAAACCTGTTTTTATTCCTTTAGCTATTTTCTTAAAAAAACTTTTCATTATAATAATTCTCCAATATTAAGTCGTTGTAGGTTGAGCTGCTGTTTTTCCATAAATAGCCCCATCCACAGTACTAATTAAATTTCCTATACTAGTTGACCAATTTTCAGCAGAACCTGCTCCTTCGTTACCTAAAGCAGTTGCAAGTAATTGTGTTTTACGAGTTGCTTCATTTTCACTTGCTTTGAATTCGTAATCTGCTTTATCTCTCATTTCTTGCCAAAGCATAGCCATACTTGTTTTTTCTAAATCATAAGCATTCATTGCATTTTGCATATTAACTTGATTTTGAGCTGCAGTATCTGCTAAGTTTTGTTTTCTTCTCCAATCTACATTGGACATTTCAACAGCTTGAGCATTCATTTGATTCCATTTAGTCCTGTCAAATTCAACTTGTGTATTAAATTTAGCAATATCATTTACCATCGCTGCATTTGCTTTTGCTAAATCAGCTTCTATACCAACTCGTCTAGCTTCTGCAGCATTTTTAGAATTAGCATTGAACTGTGTCATAGCATCTTGTCTTGCTACATTTGATAAATCTACTTGTGTACCTAGCTGTACAATAAATTGATCTCGTTGTTGTATTGAAGTTGCATTAAATTGTCTAGCTGCATTATCGGCTGCTTGATTACTTAACATGGCTTGTTGTTCCATTTGACCATTTAACACAGAAGCTTGTTGATCATTTGATAAGTTTGCCATGTCCATTGATAAAAAACTTTTAGCATTATTAACTGCAACTCTTTCAGAAGTTGATAAATTTGCTAAGTCTAATTGAGCAGTAACTGCTGCATTTTGTATTACAGCTTGTTGTGCATTTGATGAATCTGTAAATGTTACAGTTTGTAAGAATTTACTATTACTTAATGCTGTCTGTTGATCTGCATTAAACTGAGCCATGTTTAAATTAAAAGTTTTATCAGCATTACTTAAAGCAGTTTGTTGTGCCATTTGAGCATTTATTTGTTCTGCTTGAGCTTCAATACTTCTTTGACTTAAAACACTTTCTTTAATACTTTGAGCATTTGATTGAGCTAAAGGTATTGCTGATTGTATAATAGCATTAAACAAAGCATCTCTTCCTACAGTAGAAATATCTAAACCTCTTTGTGCCATTAGTTGATTAACAGCAGCAACTGCAGGTTTTGCAAAATTAGGTATTTCTCCGTTTTCCATACCTGTTAATAAAGAATCTAATTGTGTATTAACTAAAGCTTCATCAGGTAATCCTGCTATCATTCCTCTTTGAGTTTCTGTATAATCCATTAACTTATCTTCTAATAATTCAGGATCATTAGAAAAAGTATTAATTTGTTCTTCTGTTAATCCTGCTTTTCGTAATTGTTTCTTAGCTCTTAATACTCTTGGTAAATCTGTTCCTGCTATTTTAGCAGCAGTAGCTTTTGCTGCAGGGTCTAATGTTCCTATAACTCGTTGAGTTAATCTAGAAGTAGCTTCAGCTTCTGAAATATCTACTCCTTGTGCAGCTAAAGTTAAACTAGCAGCTTGTACGGAAGCAACTGCATCTGGACTTAATTGACCAGTTGCAGGATTTATTATAGCTGCTGTTCCTGTCGCACCTGTATAACTACCTGCAGTTACATCTGTTTTAACTGGTCCTGTAACAGCATCTTTAGCAGTTCCTTCAGTAACTGTTTCATCAAAAGCAGATATTGGTTGACCTGCAAGTGGATGTCCTGCTGTATATGTAGCAACTGTACCATCTTCATTACGAAGATAATTATCTACAGTAGCTGCATCTAATTTATAAATAGGTTTACCATCTTCATCTGTTCCTGCTATTTTTTTAGCTTTTACATCTTTTACAGCAGGTATTGGTTCACCTGCTTTTTCATGTCCTTCAGGATACCTTACATAATCTGTACCATCTGGTGTTAATGTAAGACCTGCTTTCATAGGAGCACTAATAATAGCTTTATCTCTTGCTCCTGCTCCTGCTGCACTTTCAGTAACTTTTTGGGCTGTAGCAGAACTTCTAAAAGGATCGCTAGTATATGATCCGGGAGGTAAGTCAGCTATTTTTTCAGCAGCACTTCGAGTATCTATTAAAGTTGTTGCAAAAGTTTCTGCTTCTTCTTGTGTATTAAAAAGTGTTACTTCACCTGTAGTTGGATTTGTTACTTGATATTGTTGTTTAGGAATACCTGTATCAGTAGTAGTTGTATCTGTACCTGTATCAGTAGTAGTTGTATCTGTAGGTTCTGTTACAACTTGATTTGTTTGATCTTGTGAACCTTGCCAATCTTGAACAGATAACATAGGATTGTAACCCGGAGTATTCTGATTTAAAGCTCCCGGCACAGGAACATCTATTTTAGGATATAATTCTTTTGGAACATACCCCGGAGTATTTATTCCTTGTTGTGCATTATACTCATCAATTCGCCTTTGTGTTTCTTCGTCAGTAAATGGATTAAAATTTTGAGCTCCTGCTCCTCCACCTTGCAAAGCTACACGACCACCTTGACGATAATCGTGACGAGTACCTTTGTGATGACGTGCTCTTCGTTTAGCTCGTTTTTTATTTATTTTATTTTGCTTTG
>TARA_R110002073_G_scaffold286238_4_pt1 | contig 11736 bp, 8 predicted proteins | sample TARA_R110002073 | Tara Oceans TARA_R110002073 (sample SAMEA4397174) | marine metagenome | biome: Polar Biome; feature: [DCM] deep chlorophyll maximum layer (ENVO:01000326); material: water (ENVO:00002006), including particulate matter (ENVO:01000060) such as... | depth 40 m
AGTAAGGCATTTCTTCAAAGGTCTGCTGTTCGGCAGCCTTGGTCACACTGCCGTTGGAGTCGACAATCCAGCTGTTGGACGAAGCAGTAGTCGAATACCCGGAGCCGATCTTGTAACGCAGTTGCTGGTTCCATAGCACTTCGTTGCCCGACTGGGGGATTGGAAAGGGCAGGCCGCCACGGCAGGCGGCATCCACAGCCAGCCCGTCTTTCTGTACTTGGCACTCGGTTGCATTGCGAATGGTCGCCTCGACGACTTCCTCTGGATAGGCAGCAGTACGGTGGCTGGGAAAGATATCAAGGTAATAGTCCGGGTTGGTTTGCAACAGATGCTTTTGCCCGGCACTCAAATTGTCGGTGTATTGGTCCATGTTGCTGGAATCGATTCGGAACAGCGGCTTTTCATCCTTATAGGGATTAACCCAGAACCCCGAACCGGGCTCGAAGCCTTCAGGCGCCGTGCGCAGGCCGCCGGTATACGCAGGAATGGTACCCTCACTATTGCCTTCCTTGATGGCTCCCCAGGGCGTTAGGCTGTCTCCGAGTTTGGCTGCTTCTTCGGGGCTGACCGCAGCCAGGGAAAATGTCGAGATGCCACTCAGGGCGATACACATCATCAGTCGGTTTTTCATTATGGCTCTCCAGCTTTTTATTTTTGTGCATGTTCAGTGCTCTGCCGCCATTTCTTTCCGTGAGTCTGTACGGTGAATTCAACCTAGCAGAGCCATATTGATTAATCCACGATACAGAATTTCATTCTTTGGGAAGAATTTTGATATTGGCGTAATTCAAGGTTTGAGAGGTTTTTGCTGGAGCTTTGATGTTTTGCTGTAGCCCAATGCTGCTGCGGCTCGCAGAGGGCAGCGGCGCTTGCTAAAGGTCTGTGAATCGATTCCAAAGAGGGCTATAAATCGTTTTACCCAGGGTAAAACAAAACCATAGCGCGAGGTTTTGATCAGCGCGCTGATGAGAGCGTTGCCAGAGCAAAAGTCATGACTCTTTGGGGGAAGGGGTGGATATCTAGATGTCAGAGCCCTGCGAAATCAGCAAATTCTGCCGGTTTGCCAGTATGTGAATCAACAGGCCGCTACCCGACAGCAGCAACATGACGCCGGTCAATGGAACCGCGCTGGGCATGCTCCAGATACTCACCGCCGCCGCTCCACAGGTGCCCAGCAGAAACTGAATACATCCCATAATGGCAGAAGCGGAGCCCGCCCGATGGCCTTCGTTGGCCATGGCAAGGGCAACCGCGTTGGGGCTGAGCAGCCCCATTGAAGTCATGTAGATAAAAAAGCAGACCATGAGCAAGGGCAGGGAGGCGACGCCCGTCAAGGTAGCGACCAGCCCTACCAGCGATGCCGCGGCAGGGACTATGATCACGTATTTCAGCATGGTCGCGGGGCCGAAGCGGGCGACCAGCCGTGCATTGAACTGCGAGCCGGCGATCATGCCAAATGCATTGATTCCGAAAAACCAGCCGAAGTGCTCTGCGGGTACGCCATACAGTTCGATGATGACGTAAGGCGAGCCGGCCACATATGCAAACATGCCACCAAAAGGTAGGGAGCCTATCAGTACGTAGGTCATGAACTGGCCGTTGCCCAGCAGGTTCGCGTAGCGGCGAAAGTTACCGACAATACCCAAACGTTCGGCTGTGTGCCGTGACAGTGTCTCACGCATGCTGAAATGCATGCTTACCAGCAGGATCAGGCCGGCACCGGCGAGTACTGCAAAGATCCCTCTCCAATCCATTACGATCAACAGCAGCCCGCCGATGATGGGAGCCAGAATGGGTGCCAGACCGAGTGCCAGCATCAACATCGAGAACGCCCACGCGGCCTGTGCTGTGGTCGTACGGTCACGAATAACGGCCCGGCAGATAACTACCCCAGCGCTGCCGCCGAGCGCCTGAAAAAAGCGTGACGCGGTGAGTGTGGTCAGGTCATTTGCCAGCATGCAGCCGATAGATGCGGCAATATAAAGTACGAGGCCGAAATACAACGGCGGCTTGCGCCCATAGCGGTCGCTCAGGGGGCCGTATAGTAGTTGCCCTAGTGACATGCCGAGCAGAAAAATCGCCAATGTAATCTGTACCTCTGCGGACTCGACGTCCAGGCTGCGCGCGATTGATGGAAACGCGGGCAGGTACAAGTCAACCGACAACGGCGAGAGAGCCGTCAACATCGCAAGCAGAAACAACCAGCCTGGGAAGAATGGCGCTTTTTCACTCTTACTCATGGATGGTGACTCCAACGCAGCGATTCAGAGGGGCATGCAGGGCGAGCGGGCTCGAAATACTGCGTTAGCGACGGTAAACCCCTTCAACTTTGCAGGTATCAAGGGTCACCAAGATCAAGCGATTAACTGCGGTGAGCGACTTCCCAGGCTTTCAAGTCAAAATCAGGTTTCCTGGCTTCGCGCGGGGTCAGTTCCGGCGGACGAGACAAGAGTTTCTTGCCGGCAAGATGATCACCCGGACGGTTGCATGACTCGACAGCCACCAGGTGATCCCGGCGGAAGCACAGCACGGAGAACTGGTCCGTCTCCATTGAGCCCAGCGTCACCGTGCTGTCGTAACCGGTAGATAGCCCAACGATCTGCAGTTTCAGATTGCCCTGGTCAGTCCAGAACCAAGGCGTAGAAACAAACGGAGTGGCTTTACCCAGCAGCCTGGCCGACACGGCTCTCGCTTGGTCCATCGCGTTGGGAACAGACTCTATACGGGTATGCTCTCCTTGATTATGTATGCAAGGGAAACAGGCAACATCACCAATCGCGGAAATATGCGGATCGTTGGTTAAAAGGTGGGCGTCGACCTTGATGCCATTTTCGATTTCCAGGCCAGCTTCAGTCGCCAGAGTAATGTTCGGAATGACGCCGATGCCATAAACGACCAGATCGGCGGGAAGCACTTCGCCGTCGGCCTTTTCCACCCCGGTTACCTTGCCGTTTTCTCCGATGATCTGATCCACTGCCTGGCTGAAGTGGAATTTAACGCCCCAGGACTCGTGCGCCTTGAGGAACAGTTCCGACATCTGCGGCGAGATCGCTCTGGCCATGAGCCGCTCACCCCGATCAATCACCTGCACACTGGCTTCCTGCGCGGCAGCTACCGCTGCGAATTCCAGACCGATAAAACCGCAGCCAATCACAACCACATTCCTGGCTGCCTTGGCCCTGGGTGCCAGCGCATCGGCATCGGCCAGCGTTTTGATGCCGAACACCCCTTCAAGGTGTTCGCCTGGAATTGACAGTGCGCGATTGTGGGCACCTGTTGCAAGTACCAGGTGGTCATATTCCAATGCTTTTTCGCTCTCAAGCACCACACGCTGGTTCTGCCGATCAATCAATACTGCTTTATCGTGGATCAGGTCGATCTGCTGTTCATCAAAAAAAGCGGCAGGGCGAAAAAACAGGTTCTCCGCCTTGATTTTGCCCAGCAGATAAGCTTTGGACAGTGGCGGACGCTGGTACGGCAGCCCAGGTTCATCGCCCACCAGCGAGATTTTTCCGGCGAATCCGCCTTGGCGCAGTGAGGCGGCGACCTGAAAACCGGCCTGGCCTGCGCCTACTATTACAACTGACGAAAGCGTCATGTCTGCTCCTGGGCAATCAGTACTGGGACTCGGGCAAACGCAGCACCATGCCGTCCATATTGTCCTGAATAGTCAGTTGGCAAGTAAGGCGGCTGGTTTCCTTGCGTTCGTTGGCGAATTCCAGCATATCCAGCTCGGAGCCCTCGGCTGCGGGCACGGCATCCATCCAGTTATCTTCTAGAAACGCATGACAGGTGGCACAACTGCAGGCGCCGCCGCAATCGGCCTGGATCCCAGGCACCATAGCGTTCAAGGCAGCTTGCATTATGGATTGCCCGACCTCTGCGGTCACCGCGTGTGGCGTACCGTTGTGTTCTATGAACGTAATTGTTGGCATCGATATTCTCCAGTGAATTAGTGTCAGGCTGCTACAGGATTGGCTGTGTGAGTTTGTTCAAAGCGCGGTGGCCGGCCTAATGTCAAAAGCATCAGAGGCCCTATGACCGAACAGGCCAGACAATAGATCAGCATCAAGTTATAAGATCCGGTCTGGCTAAGAAACGCTGCAAACAGCAAGGGCGCTGCAGCCGACGTGGCGGTCAATAGGCCAATGTGAAAACCAAACAGACGGCCATATTCCTTCAGTCCAAAATACCTGGCGATGAGAAAGGCAGCGATATCAAGTTCAGCACCGGCGCCAAAGCCAATTGAAATGGCAGCCAGCAATAGCAGAGTAAAGTCCGTGGTGCCACTGAGCAAAATGATGCAGCCAAATGCAGGCATCGCCAGGCTAAAGGCAGAAATGCCTGGGGGCCAGACCCTGTCCAGCAGATACCCTACCAATACTCTGCCGAATACCAGCGACAGACCAAAGCCACTGAATATGAGTCCGGCTTCCTCAGCGGAGAGGCCCATGTCACGCAGGATCGGCACAGTGTTGGTAACCATGCCGATAACCACTGAAATGACCAGTGCCAGCGCGATATTGCAGATCCAGAACTTTTTCGAGGTAAAGCCTTCTTTGAAGGTCATGCCGGTGACGCTGCGCTGAGCCGCCAGCTTGTCTGCTGCGCTCTCGTTAGTCTTAGGCTGCGGCACTGAAAACCAGCAGAGTGTCAGCGGCAACAGCAGCAGCAGATTGATCAGCGCGAGGATAATAAACGCCGCGCGCCAATCCCAAGTACTGATGCCCCAGGAGAGCAGGGGGGGAATCGTCGCCGCAGCCAATCCTGTGCCAGACAACCCAATAGCGAGCGCCAAGCCCCGATTCTTTTCAAACCACATATTAAGCAACTGCGTCCAACTGACTGCCAGGCAGCCGATACTCAGAATAGGGATGAGCACAAACACCAGATAAAGTGTCCAGATAGACCCGCCAATCTGAGTAGCGGCGAGATAGCCCAGCACTGTCAGCGACATTGAGACGCTGGTGACCTTCTTCAGGCCGTAACGCAAGTTAAGCCAGCCGACGACCTGCAGCGCAATTACGGCGCCGACGAACAGGAAAGTAATCGCTATCTGCAATGCACTCCGGCTCCAGCCGAAAGTTTCCTCAAGCGGAACCACAAGCGTCCCAAAACCATAGAGCAGCGATGAGTTGATGCTGATGCCGATGCCAAGCATCGCCAGAATCAATATCCGCCAGCTGGTGCGAAATTCACTGGTATCAATGGCAGCGCTGTTGCCGGAAGTGTTCATGTTTGCCGTCCTTCATTGTTTTTATGTCTCAGTTGGAGTGCTGTAGCCGCGCCTATGCGATGGCTATTTTTCAGGCAGCTTCCAATTTCTGGATATAGAACTATATACTGACATCAGAATATTGCATGAGCGTGGTGATGTCCATACCGATTATCCGCTTCATGCCTACAACAAAATAGTGATAAGGAATGCCCAATGCTATTGCTCAGCCGCCTGTCCATGGGCGCAAAACTGATTCTTGCCCCAGCTCTGATTGTGTTGCTACTTGTTGCGATTTCTGCGGTTGCGTACGACGGGCTTAACCGTCAACAACGAGTTTTACAGCAAATTGAACAAGTGCGTTTCAGTCAGTATCAACTTGCCCTGAATATTTCTGCGGCGTCTCAGGCAGCGATGGTCGGTTCTTACGCAGCAGTGGTGCAGTTGATTCAGGCGCAAGGCAACGTCTCGCAAGAAGAAATGCAGTTCTATGTTGAAGATATGCAGGCCAGCGTATCTGATATGCGCACGAGCATTCGCCTTGGTCTTGAGGGTACGGCAGCGTTAAGCGAAGAGGAGCATGCTTCATTCACCACCCTCAGCGAACAGTCGGAGGCGTTTGCCGTGGGTGTTGGTGAGCTGGCGGAGGCAGTACTGGAAAACCCCTATCAAGCTCCTTCGCAATTGGGTTACGTGCGTGCAGACTACAACCGCATGTTGGGTTTGTTGAATATATTCATGGAGGATCAAAAGGCGCTCTCCAGCCTGTCCTTCAATGATGCGAACGAAACGGCTAACGCGGTGACACAAGCTTTGGTGGTTGCAGTAGTGACTGCGATGGCAATCGCGCTGTTGGTCGGTCTGCTCATGCGTCATCAAGTGCTGAAATCCATTCGCGGCATTGAGCGTGCTGCAGTCAAATTGCGTGATGGTGATTTAACCCATCGTGTTGCGGTGATAGGCAAGGATGAGATTGCACAGACCGCCATTGCTTTCAATGCGCTAATAGACAGCTTGCAGTCCGCCGTCCGGCAGGTGACTCGTGTTGCTGGCTCGGTGGGTACGTCCGCCGATGAGTTGGTTGCAACATCTAATCAGGTGGCGCAAGGGGCTAACGAGCAAGCCAGTGCCGCCACGCAAACTTCATCTACCGTTGAGCAGATGAGCATTGGGCTGGCGTCAATTTCATCACATGCGGCCAGCCTGCATACCTCGGCACAGAATAGTCTGCGTGGTGCTGAAGCAGGTCGTGCAGCCCTGAGCCGTTTGCTGGACGAAATCGAGCGGGTGCGCCTTGCCTTCGCTGCAATTACCCTGTCAGTCGGTGATTTTGTTTCCAGTACCACCGCGATCACCGATAGCATCAATCGGGTCAAGGAGCTGTCTGCGCAAACCAACCTGTTGGCACTTAACGCAGCGATAGAGGCGGCGCGCGCGGGTGAGAGCGGCAGAGGTTTCAGCGTTGTTGCTGACGAGGTACGAAACCTGGCTCAACGCTCGGCAGTGGCAGCCAATGCGATCAATGAACTGACTGACGCGTTGGAGAGTCAGTCAGGCAATGTTCAGCGGGTGCTGGATGAGGGGGCTGCCGCGCTGGACAGTAGTCAGGCTCATTTGGATTCGTTGGAGAGCGTGCTGCTGGAGGCTTCCAGCTTGGTGGGCGCCTCAACTCTGGGCGTAAGCGAAATCGCCTCAGCGGTGCAGGTGCAGAATGAGGGTGGAAAGGAAATCAGTTTCGGTATTGAGCGAATTGCAAAAATGGCCGAAGCAGGAGACCTGATCTCCCACCAGGTTACCGCCGCGGTGGCTTCTTTGAAGGAACTAGCTGAAGAGCTGGAATTGTCCGTCGGTCATTTCCGCACTTGAATGATCTGCATGACCATAAGGACAAGTCTCATGTCGCTGCGCCAGTTGCTCTTTGTTTCAGTTTTCTGTCTGGTAGTAACTTCCCCTGTTCAGGCTGATCAGGGCAGTAATGATAGGTTGCTGATCCACGAGATGCGCTCACTGGCTTCCTCGATATGTACCAACGTGCTGGTATTTTATAACCAGAATGGCAGTCCCTTTGTCGAGCAGAATCGGCAAAGCTATCAGCAGAGTCTGGTGAAGCTGGAGGTGCTCTCCTCCCAACTCAACCGTCCGATAATTACCGAGCATGTGCGCAGGTTGGTTGCCAGCGTTGACGATACCTCAGAGCTCCCCCAGTCGGGGGCAGCATTAAGGGCCACTGCGCCCGGATTTACTCTTTGGTTGTTGCCCGTTGTCGAATCGCACTATCAGTTGCAGTCTGAGCTGGATGCGCTATATAAAGCCACCGAACCTAATGCGGGCGGAAAAGCTGAGGTAGTACACACCCTCAGTCAGCGCCTGACCGAGCTGATGGTCGGCTATCAGGTGGCTGCGTTCAGTCGACTGGGTGCAGAACAGTGGGTGATGGCGGAGGAAGCAGTGAATGAGCATGATCAAGAGGTTCTGGCGTTGTTTGAGCGTCTCACCGTAGACCATCCAGATATATCCCCAGCCCTTGAACGCTCCCATCGATACTACACTTTCACCAGACGGCTGTTATTGAACCAGACAGGCAACTGGGCGCCGAATGCAGTGGAGCGTTTTGTTGCTCTTGCGCTGGGTGAGCTGAATCACTTGTCTGTCGAGTAAGAGGCCAGTCTATTACGGATCAGGTTGATTGGCCGGCCAAACGCCATTGTTTAACAGCGCATCAAAAGCCGTGCTCATCTCTGCGGCGTTGTGCGGGTAGTCATGTCGAACCCACCAGAGCCAGAGCCCCAGCAAAGCTCCGACAAAGCAGCGTACGGCGGCTTCGCGGTTGAACTCTTCTGCAATGCCAATCTGATAGCGGCAATAGTGTTCGCGCACCTGAACAATCAATATATTTTCCAGGTGAGCCAGGATGATTGCCTGGGAAGGACTGTTGAAAAAAGCAGTAGTCAGTGACGCATGCTGCTCTGTGGCTGCAAATAACCAGTTAGCGACATCCAGGACCGCAACGGGTGCTCCCGACACCATGACTGTGCGAGTTGTTGGAAGGCCGATGCTTTCGTAGCCAGCCACTAGCAGATCTTCCTTGTCACGAAAGTGCGCGTAGAACGTGGACCGAGCTATCCCAGCGGTAGCCAGCAGTTCCTGAACCGTAATATCGCGAAAGTCCTTTTCCAGTGCGAGCCTGTACATAGTGCCGAGTAGCCGGTCGCGAGTGTGCTGGATTCTGAGTTTGTGGCGATCCTCCGGCGCATTCGGCGGGTCACCATTGGGGCGGTCTGGATGGCGCTTGCTCATACCTTTTTCCACGGGAACGATGAATTGTTATGCCCGTGAGACTGCCACAGCCGGTTTGGCCTGGGCAAGATAAAACCTGATTGGCATTCTCTGGTGGACACCGAACGGATATCAAATTCTGTCCGTTGTAGCTCGGTTGCGTGCAGACCTACACTCCCAGCTTCAGCAAAAGAACAACGGATAAAAACAATGAATACCGACCATATTTCCGCTAACCATGGAACGGGCTGCAGGGTGCCTGCGTTTGTTCCCGCCGCCCAGATATCACAGCCCGATTTTTGGACTGATAAAGCACGGGAACAGTGATCATGAATGAAAGCTACGACTACATCATTGTTGGAGCGGGTTCGGCCGGCTGCGTGATGGCGAACCGACTCTCGGCCAACCCTAGTATTTCGGTATTGCTGATCGAAAGCGGTCCGGAGCACACCAGCCCTTTAATCGCGATGCCGCGAGGCATAGGCAAGTTGTTGATGCCGGGCAACCCGCACGTTTGGGATTATCAGGCGTCGCGGGGAGAAGGCATGGCCACGGAGCTGTGGCTCAAGGGTAAGGCTATTGGCGGTTCCAGCTCGGTGAATGGGATGGTTTACGTGCGTGGCGCACCTGCCGATTATGACGCCTGGGAGGCGCAGGGATGTACCGGTTGGGGTTGGCGGGATATGGGCCGACAGTTTGTCGCGATGGAAGATCACCAGCTTGGCAGCTCCGAGTGGCGGGGTGTGGGCGGACCACTGAAGGTAACTGTGCACCCCTCGGGCGATGAGTTGTGCGATGCGATTATCGACGCTGCCGCCCACATCGGTACGGCGACCGTTGCGGATACCAATCATGTGGACTCGGTGACGCAAGGCGGGTTCGGCTATCAGCCGCAAACTACCTGGAAGGGGCAACGCTTCAGCGCGGCGAAGGCGTTTCTTGATCCAGTGCGTGCAAGGCTCAATCTGACGGTGCTGACGGGCACCCATGTACAACGCATTCATTTTGAGGGACGCCGTGCCGTCACGGTGCAGGTGCAAGAGAAAGACGGCGAGCGCCGCATCCGCTGCCAGCGTGAAGTGCTGTTATGCGCTGGCGCTATCGAGTCTCCAAAGCTATTGCAGCTATCTGGCATAGGGCCTGCTCAGCTACTGCATTCTCTGGGTATTCCGCTCATTAAAGATGCGCCGGATGTCGGACGTAATCTGCGTGAGCATGTTTATATCGCCGCGCAGTTCCGAGTCTCCCGGGGCAGCTTCAACCATTGCTTCGCCGGACTGGGGCTGGCTCGCTCGGTGCTAAGTTATGTTCTGCGCAAGAAAGGCCCCATGACCCACGCTGCCCATGAAGCAGGCGGCTTCGTAAAAACCCGGCCTGGGCTGGAGCGCCCCGATGCGCAGATCGGGGTAAGCCTGTTTTCAATGGATGGCGACGGCAAGACCGTGGCTATTGATAAACAGCCGGGGATCACCCTCGGCGGGTATTTCATGCACCCGCAAAGCCAGGGTGAGTTACGCATTGAGTCGGCGGATCCTGCGGTGCCGCCAAGAATCGTCGCCAATTACCTCAGCGCTGAAGCGGACCAGACGGCGGCAATATCGCTGCTGAAGTGGATCCGCAAGCTCGCGGCGCAACCGTCGCTCAAGCCTTTCCTGGTTGAAGAACTGACTCCCGGCCCCCAGGTGCAGAGTGACGAAGAAATGCTTGCTGCCTTTCGCCGCTTTGGCCAGACCGCCTATCACGTAGCCGGAACCTGCCGCATGGGCAGTGACGAACACTCCGTGCTGGATCCTGAGCTCAAAGTGCGCGGGGTTGAAGGTTTGCGCGTGATTGATACATCGATCATGCCCACGCTGGTATCAGGCAACACCAACGCGCCGGCCATGGCGATTGCCATGCGCGCGGCAGAAATCATCGCTGGTGCGAATCAGACAGGAGCGAACGCAGCATGACTATTCCTTTTACCCACCTGAACAAACTCTACATAAATGGCCGCTGGGAAGCGGGTAGCGAAAACGCTGAAGCGATAATCAATCCAGCTACCGAGGAGGTGATTGGCCACGCCCCGGTGGGCGGCGTGGCCGCTGCCGAGGCGGCAATTGCTGCCGCCCGCGAGGCGTTTGATCAGGGCCCGTGGCCTTGGCTGAGCATGGCCGAGCGGGCGGATTACATGCGGCGTATGCACGCTGCACTGGTAAGTCGGCGGGAACAGATTGCTGCGCTTATCGTGGCAGAGGTCGGCTGTTCGCAAGTGGTCACTCAGGCCATGCAGGTGGATATGCCGCTGGGGCATGTTCTGAAGGCTATCGATCGTTCACTGGTGACTGAAGCCCGGCAGATCCCCGTCGAAGCAGTCCCCAATCCGATGAACCCGGGCGGCCCGATGATCCTGGGCAGCGGCAGCATCGAGCGCGAACCTGTGGGCGTGGTGTCGGGTATCACTGGCTACAATTTTCCCTTCCTGTTGAACCTGGCCAAGGTCTTTCCGGCGCTGCTGGCAGGCAACACCCTGGTGCTCAAGCCGTCACCCTTTACGCCATACTCGGCCTTGTTGTTCGGCGATATTGCCGAGGAAATCGGTTTGCCCCAAGGCGTACTGAATATCGTCACCGGTGGTGTCGAGGTGGGCAGCCTGCTAAGCAGCGATCCTCGGGTGGACTTGGTATCGTTTACCGGCTCGGAGGCGGTCGGCATCAGCATCATGACCCAGGCAGCAGCCACCCTGAAGCGGGTGCACCTGGAATTGGGCGGCAAGTCCGCGTTGATCGTGCGCGCCGATGCCGACATTCAGGCGGCCGCCATGGGCTCCATCGCCGGACTGATGATCAATGCCGGGCAAGGTTGTGCGCTACTGACGCGTTTCCTGGTGCACAACTCGGTCCGCGAGCAGTTTGTGCAGTACGCAAAGGCCATTGTCGGCCAATTCAAGGTGGGTAATCCGTCGGATCCAAGCGTAATGATGGGGCCACTCATTCGCGAGTCCCAGCGCGCGAAAGTCGAAAGCTTGATCGCCAGCGGGCTGGAGCAAGGCGCGAAGCTGGTATGCGGAGGCGGTCGCCCGGCCGGCCAGGAGAAAGGTTTTTTTGTTGATATCACCCTGTTTGATGACGTCACCAATGAGATGACCATCGCCCAGGAAGAAATCTTTGGCCCGGTTGGCGTAGTGATTGGTTTCGACACCGACGAAGAGGCTATCGCCATTGCCAATGATTCACGCTTTGGGCTCAACGGCGGGGTAATGACCG
>TARA_R110002073_G_scaffold33782_3_pt1 | contig 11734 bp, 12 predicted proteins | sample TARA_R110002073 | Tara Oceans TARA_R110002073 (sample SAMEA4397174) | marine metagenome | biome: Polar Biome; feature: [DCM] deep chlorophyll maximum layer (ENVO:01000326); material: water (ENVO:00002006), including particulate matter (ENVO:01000060) such as... | depth 40 m
TGTAGTGTCAGTCATGAATCGTTGTAGCCCTGTAAATCTGAATTAGAAAAGCTGTGTCAAATCTACTGGAAGGAGGAACAGATCGATGAGCTCAATGCTTGGCTGAAAGTGAGAACTTTAATTCCGCTTGAATCAAACTGCAAGATTTATCGAGCCGTAAGAAATGAAAACGTCCTCAAGTCAGACAAGGGGTTGCAACCCCTTGTCTGACTTGAGAGGTGGCGTTATTTTTAGCCTAAGTTAGAAGCTGCCAGAGGCACAAGCATTCGCCCGCCTTCCAAAGTCTTGTACGGCGGACAGGCCGTGGAATGACCCTAGAAGGACTCTCTCTACATTCCGTTTTTAAATCAAACTCAGATTGCTACTTTTTAGCGAGTTCTTCTACTGCTGTTTCATCACCAGATATTTCCGCTTCAGGAGTGGTTTTTTCTTCTTTCTTAGGATTCGGTAACAATTTCTTACCGAAAACCAGTAATGAAATAATTGAAACTGAAATTCCGATATCAGCTACATTAAAGATATATGGGAATACCGTCCAGTCTTTTATTTGTAAGCTGAAATAAATAAAATCAACGACATGTCCTTCAAGGATACCTCCATTTCCTTCCACATAACCCATAAAAATACGATCGGTAATATTTCCAAAAGCTCCGCCCAGTATCATTCCCATAAAGGTCAAATAACCCACTGAAGCTGTTTCCATCGAACGCAATAAATAAATCACAATTCCGGTTACTGCCAAAATAGCAACCGAGCTAACTACTATCGTAGGTAGCCAATCGATGCCCAACGCCATACCCGGATTTTGGGTGTAGTACAAGCGTAACCAGCCTTCAATAAGAACCTTATTGTGTAACTCAGGAGAAGTTCTGATTATATATTTTGTAATCTGATCTAGTGCTAAAACTACACCAGCAGGTGCTAACAACGCAATAAGTTTAGTTCGATTCAAAGCTTTTTTGTTTTTATTTACGCTTTAGTTTAGCATCGATGCTAAGTTGAGTATGAGGAACTGCTTCTAAACGTCCTTTAGCTATTTTCTTTCCGGTAACCTTACAAACACCATAGGTCTTATTTTCGATACGGTTCATTGCATCGTTTAAATACTTGATGAATTTTCTTGTGCGATTCAGAAGCACATAGGTTTTTTCACGTTCTTGGGCATCAGTTCCTGCATCTGCCATGTGGAATGAATATGCTGATTCATCAGACGAATTTTCCATGCTTTCGCGAAGTGATTTCTGAAGTATATTCAGTTCATCTTCCGATTCTTTTAGTTTCTTTTCGATTATTTCACGAAAATATTCTAGTTCTTTGTCGTTATAAGGAGATACTCTTTCCTCTGTGTTTGATTTATCAGCCATAACTTTATCCTATGTATTAACTGTTCTGCGAATAGAGATCTTACACTCTTCATCGCCTATTTCCCACTCTTTTACAAAGTCAGAAACTTCTAAATTTTCTAATTTAATTTCTTCTGCTAAGGTTTCTGTTTTGATGTACTTATTCATCGAAACTACGGCCTTTTTAAGTTCTTCAGAGCCTGTAAAACCAACTGAAATTCGATCAACAACATCAAAATCAGCTTCTTTACGCATACTTTGTACTCTATTAACGAACTCTCTGGCCAAACCTTCAAGTTTTAATTCTTGAGATAATTCCGTATCGACAGCTACACTTAATCCGCATTCAGTTTCAACTTGCCATCCTTCCAGCCCTGTTCTAACGATCTCAAGTCCATCTTCGTCTATTCGGATATTTTCGCCATCATCTAATATAAGCTTGATAACACCTGCTTTCTCAAAGTTAGTGATTTCATCTGTACTTAACTGTCCGATCTTCGCAGCAACTTCTTTCATTTTTGGTCCTAATCGTTTTCCAAGAACCGGGAAATTCGCTTTTGCAGATTTATGAACAATCCCTGAATCATCGTCAACAAACTGAATATCTTTTACGTTTACTTCTTCTAAAATGATATCCTTTACAGATTCAATGGCAGCTCGTTCGGCTTCATCTTTAATCGGTAGAATTATTCTAGCCAATGGCTGACGAACATTCATTTCGATCTGGTTTCGGATGCGAAGAACAATAGATGAGATCAAACGAGCCATATCCATTTTATGCTCCAGCTTTTTGAAGATAGCTGTTTCTTCAACGGTTGGGAAAAATGAAATATGTACGGATTCTTCTTCAAGTCCTGTAACTTTGTTCAGGCTTTGATACAACCACTCACCCATGAAAGGCGCTATCGGACTAATCATCTTACTTAAACTCTTCAGGCACTCGTATAGCGTTTGATATGCAGCGGTTTTATCAAGCGTATTGCCTTCTTTCCAGAAACGGCGACGATTTCTACGTACATACCAGTTGCTCAATTCCTCAACAAAATCTTCTATTTCACGAGCAGCTTTTGTTGGCTCATAATCTTCTAAGAACTCTTCTACAATCTTTATGGTTGTATTAAGCCTGGAAATTACCCACTGATCTATCTCCGGCCGTTCATTGGTAGGAATTTGTGATCCGGAGTATTTAAAGCCATCAATATTGGCATACAATGCAAAGAAAGAATACGTATTTACCAGTGTGCTGAAGAATTTTCTCTGAACTTCTTTCAGTCCGTCTTCACTAAACTTCAGGTTTTCCCAAGGGGATGAATTACTCATCATATACCATCGAACTGCATCAGCTCCATATTTATTGATAAGCTCAAAAGGATTTACTGTATTTCCTTTTGATTTACTCATCTTCTCGCCTTTCTCATCAAGCACCAAACCATTTGAGATCACATTTCGGAATGCCTCTTCATTAAAAAGCATCGTTCCTAATGCGTGTAGTGTATAAAACCATCCCCGGGTTTGATCAACACCTTCAGCAATGAAATCTGCCGGATAGTTATAACTGAACTCATGATCATTATCAAAAGGATAATGCCACTGAGCAAAAGGCATGGCGCCGGAATCGAACCAAACATCTAATAAATCAGGAATTCTTCGCATGGTTCCTCCATCCGGAGCTTCCCATGTTATTTCATCTATGTAGGGTCTGTGCAGATCTATTTCTTCAAGCTCGGAAATTCCTGCTTTTTCCCGCAGCTCTCTCATACTTCCAATACATTCAACATATTCGGGATCTTTATCGCTTACCCAAATTGGAATTGGCGTTCCCCAATAACGTTGACGAGAAACAGCCCAATCCACATTGTTTTCCAGCCAGATTCCAAAACGCCCGGTTCCTGTACTTTCAGGTTTCCAGTTAATCTTTTTGTTCAACTCAACCATGCGGTCTTTCACGCTGGTTGTTTTAATGAACCAGGAATCTACCGGATAACTCATGAGCGGCGTTCCTTTTCTCCAATCAAATGGATAATTATGAACACAAGTCTCATGACGAAACATCAAATTCTTTTCTTTAATCGCTCTCGCAATATCTTTGTCTGCTTCTTTAAACCACTGACCTTCAAAATCAGGAGCTTCGTTGGTGAATTTCCCGTCTCGGTCAATCGGATTAAACATTGGAATTTCAGCCTTTTTGCAGGAATCAAAATCATCAGCACCATAAGCCGGAGCGGTATGAACAACCCCTGTTCCCTCATCTGTAGTCACATACTCTGCCTCAATAATTCTCCAAGCTTCGGATTTATCAAACTGTTCGTAAGCAAATTCAAAGATTGGCTCATACGTTCTGCCTAATAAATAATGTCCGGGTATTTCTTCATAGATCTCAAATCCTTCACCAAAAACCTGTTCCGCACAATCCTTAGCCACTATAAAAGTCTCGCCTTCAAACCCAACTTTAGCGTACGTTAGTTTTGGGTTGATTGTAAGCGCCATATTAGAAATGGTGGTCCAGGGCGTGGTTGTCCAAGCGAGGTAGTAAGTATTCTCTTCTCCATCAGCTTTAAACTTCACATAAATTGATGGATCCTGAGTTTCTTTATAACCTAAACTCACTTCATGAGATGAAAGCACCGTTCCTGATCCCGGAGAGTACCACTGGATTTTATATCCTTTGTAAACCAATCCCTTTTCAAATAACTTGTTGAAAGCCCACCAAACGGATTCAATATATTCGTTCTTGAATGTGATGTAAGGGTCTTCCTGATCTACCCAATATGCCATTCGGGACGTAAGTTCGTCCCAAAGATCTTTATACTTGAGCACGCTCTCACGACATTTCGCATTATATTCTGCGATTCCATATTCTTCAATCTGAGAGCGACCTTCAAGGCCTAATGCTTTTTCAACTTCGATCTCAACCGGTAATCCATGAGTATCCCAGCCGGCTTTTCGTTCTACTCTAAATCCTTTGAGTGTTTTGTACCGGCAGAACATATCTTTTACTGTTCTTGCCATCACGTGATGGATTCCCGGTTTACCGTTAGCTGTTGGTGGCCCTTCATAAAAAGTAAATGGAATCCCGTCTTCACGAGTTTCCAGACTTTTGTTAAAGATCTGATTGTCCTTCCACCAGTTCATGGTTTCAACTTCCGTCTTCGGATAATTGAGCTGCTTTATTTCTTCAAACTTTTTCGACATACTAATATGTTGTCCACAGAATAATTTTAAGCCTCAAATATACAAAAACTTAACAAAAAGCAGGCATTGAGTTCTCATTAATAGTTTTGTATGTATTCCCCAAAAGCCTTAAAAATTTTGTATCTATGAGGTTAGAGGTATTATTTTTCAAACATTAAAATTTTAATTTTGCCATGAAATCTTATTTAAGAGCGATTACTAAAGAAAATCCATACAAATTGTGCTTTGTATGTTTAGGAAATATCTGCCGGAGCCCAACTGCAGAGGGGTTATTTATACATAAAGTGCGCGAAGAAGAACTGGAAAATTACTTTTATATCGATTCAGCCGGTACTGCGGCTTATCATGTTGGTGAAGGAGCGAATAGTAAAAGCCAAGCCACTGCAAATAAACACGGAATTCATCTTCCGTCTCGTGCTCGAAAATTTGAATATCCTGATTTAGAAGAATTCGATCTTATATTGGCTATGGATGCAGAGAACTTCTCTAATATCCATGATTTGGATCGCCGAGATCGGTTTGCTCATAAAATCAAACTCATGAGAGATTTTGACCCAACTCCTGAAAACGGAAGTGTTCCTGATCCTTATTATGGCGGGATTCAGGGCTTTGAAAATGTATTTCAGATTTTGAACAGAAGCTGCGATGCTCTGTTGGAGGAACTAAAACCACATATCGAAAATGATTCCTGAGCATATAAAAGTTGAAATTGAGCATGATCTGAATAACAGCATTGTTGATGCCCAATCACAAAGTGGTGGGGATATTAATCAGGCTGCAATTTTGAGCCTTGATTCAGGAGATTCCTATTTCTTGAAATGGAATAACTCCGCACCTGATTCCATGTTTGAAACCGAAGCTAAAGGATTGGAATTGCTTTTTGATACAGATACGGAGCTTATCATTCCGAGAGTAAAATTAGTTGGTAAAAATTTCTTGCTTCTAAGTCTGATTAATTCGGGATCAAAGAAAACTAGCTCAGATTTTGATTTTGGAGTCGAATTAGCAAAACTGCATCAGCATTCTTCAGAAAATTTTGGCTTGGATCATGATAACTTTATAGGAAAGCTACCACAGAGTAACACTCCGCATTCCAAATGGGCTGATTTTTATCTCTCTGAACGCATAGAATCTCAGGTTAAACTCGGGATTGATTCAGGGAAATTTTCAAAATCCATACTTACAAAAATTGATTCGCTCCACCAGGTAGCTGAACGACTCTTTCCAAATGAACCTCCCGCTTTACTTCACGGCGACCTTTGGAGTGGAAATTACATGTTTACAAAAAATGGTTGTGCAAGTATCTATGATCCGGCGGTCTACTACGGTCATCGGGAAATGGATATTGCCATGACTCGGTTATTCGGAGGATTTTCTAAAGATTTTTATGATGGATATAATTCGGAATATCCAATAGCTGATGGGTTTGAAGAACGAATAGAACTCTGTAATCTTTATCCTATTTTGGTACATGCTAACCTTTTTGGTGGAGGATATGTAAATCAGGCGATTGGAATCTTAGATAAATATTGTTCGTGAGATTTATATTCCAAAGCATTTTTTCCTATTTAATCTGTACGGGCAATTCATGAATTGCCCGTACAAATTAAGAAAACCTCTGTGTCCTCAGTGGTTAATCTTTCCCCAATTCCTTTCTTATCACCGGCGCTACTTCCGTTGCAAAAAGCTCAATGGATTTCATCATTTTTTCGTGAGGTACGCTTCCAACACTCATTTGCATCAAAAACCTATCATGTTCAAAGATTTCATGTTGATATAAAATCTTATCTATAATCTCCTGTGGACTTCCAATAAAATTAGCTCCCTCTAAAGTTGTGGAAGCATCAAATTGCTCTCTGCTCATGGGTGCCCACCCTCGTTCACTACCGATTTTATCCATCGTTTGCTTCAACGCCGGAAAAGCAATGTCTTTGGCTTGCTGAGAGTTTTCGGCAATGAATCCATGAGAATTTATACTCAACTGTTGAACGGATTTTTCATTTTCCTTAGCTCCTCTTTTGTGGAGATCTGCAAACTGCTTGAATTGCGCCGGTTGCCCGCCAATAATTGCTAACGCCAGAGGCAATCCCAATGCTCCTGTTATATATGCCGATTTCGGAGTTCCACCTACCGCTCTCCAAATCGGCAATTTTGATTGCATGGGCTGCGGATAAACTCCCTTGTTATCAATAGCAGGTCTGAAATTTCCGCTCCATGTTACTTTTTCATTTTCCCTGATTTGAAGAAGTAGCTCCAACTTTTCCTCAAATAACTCCTCATAATTTTGAAGATCGTAACCGAAAAGCGGAAATGACTCAATAAATGATCCCCGACCTACCATAATCTCAGCCCTGCCTTTTGAAAGCAAGTCCAGCGTAGCAAATTGTTGAAAAACACGCACCGGATCTTCGGAACCTAAAACCGTTACCGTGCTGGTCAAGCGAATATTTTTTGTTCTAGCCGCAATGGCTGAAAGAATCACAGTTGGAGCTGAAGCCACGTATTCTTCCCGATGATGCTCACCTATGCCAAACACTTCTAACCCAGCCTGATCCGCAAGCTCTGCCTCTTCCAATAAATTCTGCAATCGTTTGGAAGGATGTAATCTCTCTCCCGTTTTTGGATTGTTATCAACAAAAGTAAAAAGTCCTAATTCCATTTGTGTAGTTATTAGTTAAGGTACAGGGTTACTGCAAATATCTATCAAAGTCTCTATTTTAGTCATTCCTGCGGAGGCAGGAATCTCAATCTTTAATAAAATCCGGATCTCGTGCATTCGCAGCGAGATGACATTTATTGAATCCATACAATCTAACATATTTTTATGCCATCCAATCGAATCATCAGCCTCGTTCCAAGCCTCACTCAATTAGTCCTTGATCTGGGATTAGAAGATCGATTAGTTGGTCGAACTCGTTTCTGTATTCATCCCGAAGAAAAAGTTAAGGATATCCCAATTATCGGTGGTACAAAAACTCCGAATATTGAAAAGATACTTTCTTTAAAACCTGATTATATCATTGCCAATCATGAAGAAAACCGAAAAGAAGACATCGAATTTCTTCAAGAACACACACAAGTCAATGTTACAGAAATTGATACCATTAAAGACGCTTTACTAACTATTCAAGAACTTGGAAGAGATTTTGAGGTCGCAGATAAAGCGAAAACTCTTCTCTCAAAAATTCAACTTTTATTAGAAAACACGCCGGAAGCAAAGCCTTTGAAAGTCGCCTATTTCATTTGGAAAGACCCGTGGATGGTAGCCGCCAGTGAAACTTATATTGATTCGGTTTTATCTCATTACAATCTGGAAAATGTATTTTCAGATCGGGAAAGATATCCGCAAATTTCATTGGAAGATCTTTCCGAAAAATCACCTGGCCTTATCTTGCTAAGCAGTGAACCTTATCCATTTAAGCAAAAACATATTCAGGAGATTCAACACGTTTGTCCACATGCCGACATTCAATTAATAAACGGCGAATGGTTCAGCTGGTATGGTTCGGGGATGATTAAGGCATTTGAAGAGTTGAATAATTGGCGAAAAAACTTAAATTAGTATGCATCTTTTTAATAAACCTCCGTCTATTAAGTAAAAAATGAGCACTACACAGATTTGGAATCAGTTCAGTGATCGGATATATACCTTCATTTTATCGCGTGTAAATGACGAGGAGATCGCCAAAGATCTTCTTCAGGAAGTGTTTATAAAAATCCACACCAAACTAGATAGTCTGAACGATCAGAGCGCCCTTTCCAGCTGGATGTTTGCGGTTACCCGAAATACTATTTTCGATTATTATCGCCAGAAAAAGACACGTCAAAAAGAACAAGCAGTACTCACCGATAACGCTCACCTTTTTGAGGATGAAGACCTGAATGTTTTTTGTGAGGCCTGTCTTCATTTATTTGTTGATGAACTCCCTGAAAATTATAAAGAAGCAATACTGGCAACGGACCTCGGAGAACTCTCTCAAAAAGAATATGCTCAGCAAATTGGGGTTTCCTACTCAGGATTAAAGTCAAGAGTGCAAAGAGGGCGAGCACAATTGAATAAACATTTTAAGGAGTGTTGTCTCGCTACAAACTCAAAAGGCGAAAGTGACTGTACGCACAAAGATAAATATGCCTGCACCTGCTAAAAAAATCTACGTCTTTTTTAAACTATTTCGTCTTATAGATAAAACCTGTTCATTGAAACAGTAAATACTCACTAAATTTTATCCCAATGAAAAACTTAACTGAATGTACTTGTATTGAATGTGATTGTGTTGTCAGCCCTTGTGGTTGCAGCTGCTGCGGTGGATAAATTGATAAAGAGAGAGGAGATAAGTGAATTCTATTTTATCACTTTATCACCTCTCACTTATCTTTTTAACATTTATTTAACAACTTAAGTCGCAACTAACTGTGCTTGCACTCGTCTAAGATTCACAACTATTATCAAGAACTATTGAATCAGAGAGTGCATCATGAAAATCATCCTACTATCCATATTGTCATTGTTGGTGCCGTTTGCACAGACAAATGATACGACCTCAACCGATTGGGTTGCCAAACAAATTTCGGTAGAACCTTTTGTTGATTTAGCTATAGAATCAGCCGGAAACATTGTTGTTCTTTACAGCGAGAAAAACACCCTTCAGATAAATGGAGAAGGTCTGTGTGTTGAAGCTTTTAAAGCCAGTGTTTCAGAAAACACGTTGCATCTTACCAAAGCAGAAGGTTTTGAAAATTGCAAAGCTGAAGTTGTAATTGGTGCCCCGAAAATCAAAGACATTAGTGTTAAAAACGGCGGCATCATAAACCTTACTTCTGTAAAGTCAGATTCCATGTTCGCTTCCATCGACGGTGGTGGAGTTATAAGCTTAGATGCCCAAAAATTTCTCTACGGAAAAATTAAAGGCGGTGGAGTGATCAACTATATAGGAAATCCTTTTGTACACACCGATATTATTGGCGGTGGAGAAGTAAATAAGAACTAGGTTGAGAGAGACCTATTCATCAAGAGAGGGGGCTTTTGATTTTATATCAGAAGCCTTTTTTTTGACCTACAGCTTTTCGTAAAATCCATGATGCAAACAGTAGAAAATTTTATTGATAGTTTTGAAGGAGATCAACACAAGTTGCTTTACTATTTTCACGATCTCCTTACTTCCTTTCCTGCTGTAAGCTACAAAATCAGGTATAAGATTCCATTTTACGATCAAAATACATGGGTTTGTTACTTGAATCCGGTGAAGCCAAATAAAATTGCACTCTGCTTTTTATGAGGATATGAATTGTCTAATGAACAAGGAATTTTAGAATCTAAAGGAAGGAAAGAGGTATTGAGTGTAGAGTTTTCTTCTGTTGATGAAATACCTAAGGAAGCCATTCGGGAAATTATCAATGAAGCGCTGTTCTTAGACGAAACAGTTCCTTACAAACCGAAAAGAACTTGAGAACATCCAACAAGATAATATTTGAAGTTAACTTGATGATTGAAAATTGATTATTGGAAATTGTTTCTAATCTTCATCTCTTATCAGGAGCAAAACCGCAGCATGAGGTACAATCAGGAACTTCTCATTTTCAAATTCAATCTCATGCGCACTGCTTTTTAGAAAAATAGCAAGATCACCTGCTTCTGCTTGCATCCCTATATATTTTGTGCCTTCATTAGCTTTCCAGCTTTCTTCAAAATCAGTGTTAGGAATCGGGTAACCGGGACCCGTTTTAATAATGTATCCGCTTTGGATTTCTTCTTTTTCTTTTACTGACGCAGGTAATACCAATCCACTTCTGGTGTGTGTTTCCATATCGCGTGGCTTGATGAGAACTCTATCGCCAACAACTATGAATTTTTCAACTGAATTGAGGTATTCTTGAATCATGATTTATTATTTTAGTAAAAAATAAGGAATTCTGAACCTTTGAGTTTAGATTATCGTGTAGAAAAAGCAAATAAAGAATATAACTATGGAAATGAATAACAAACTTTGTGTAATAACCGGCGCCAATTCCGGAATTGGATTTGAAACGGCTAAGGCTCTTGCAAAAAAAGGAGCATATATTGTGATGGTTTGCCGCAATGAAGACAAAGCCATTGAAGCTAAAAACAATATCCTCGAAAGCGTTGCTGAAGCAGGAATAGCTATTGTATTATGTGACTTTTCTAGCCAAAAAGAAATTCGCTTAGCTGCTGAGGAGATTACTTCCACATATAAAAAAATTGATGTTCTCATTAATAATCATGGTTTTATTGCTTCCGAAAGGTGGGAAACCGTTGATGGATTAGAAGCCACTTTTGCTGTAAATCACATCGGTTATTTTCTATTTACGAACCTGTTGCTTGAGAATATAAAAGCAGCCAAAAATGCACGTATCATTAATGTGTCATCAGATGCTCATCGTGCAGGGGAATTCAATCCTGAAAACCTTCAGTTAAAAGAGAATTTCAGTGCCATGAAAGCATATGGAAATTCAAAGTTATTCAATATTCTTTTCACCAAAGAACTTGCTGAAAGGCTTAAAGAAACCAATGTCACTGTAAATTGTCTGCATCCGGGAGTAATTCGGTCTAATTTTGGCCAAAGCGGGGAATGGTGGGTAAGCTTATTTTACAAAGTGTTTGGAGTATTCATGACTTCAAATAAAAAAGGCGCTGAAACTACTATTTACCTTGCAAGCTCTGATGAAGTTGAAAACGTAAACGGAGCTTACTTCAAAAACAAGAAAGCGATCGCTCCGCGTAAACAAGCTCAGGATATGGAAGCTGCAAAACAATTATGGGAGATCAGTGAAGAGCTTTGTGATTTAACAAATCGACCCGAAATACAATTATGAAAAGTAACTTATCTCACTTTGCTGTCATTTTTCCATGTCAGGATCCCGAGGCCATCGCAACATGGTATCAGGACAAGCTTGGATTTGAGATTTCTTTCAGATGGGAAAATCCTGCATCCTATATCGTCACACATAAAGATGAAGTTGTTTCGATTCACTTTTCGAAAACAGACAAAAAAGAACTACAGCCTTGTATGATCTCTATCTTTTGTCATGATGTGGATGCAGCTTATGAAGAGCTATCACAAAACGACATCAAACATATTTCAAAACCGGAAGATCGTGAGTACGGTATGCGGGATTTTGATGTAGTTGATCCTTGGGGAAATAGAATCACTTACGGGAAAAGTATTTCAGAATAAACTTAC
>TARA_R110002073_G_scaffold27056_6_pt1 | contig 11711 bp, 9 predicted proteins | sample TARA_R110002073 | Tara Oceans TARA_R110002073 (sample SAMEA4397174) | marine metagenome | biome: Polar Biome; feature: [DCM] deep chlorophyll maximum layer (ENVO:01000326); material: water (ENVO:00002006), including particulate matter (ENVO:01000060) such as... | depth 40 m
CGTTGTGGTTGATGGAAACAAGGTCGAGGAATTTGACTTTGAATCAGAAAACAGACGCCAGCTAGCCGGCAATATCTACCTCGCGAAAGTCACGCGGGTCGAACCTTCGTTGCAGGCCGCCTTCGTTGATTATGGCGGGAACCGACATGGGTTTCTGGCCTTTTCGGAAATCCACCCGGATTACTATCAGATTCCGGTAGCCGACCGTTTGGCGCTGATGGAAGAAGAGCGCGCCTATGCCGAAGCGCAAGCCGCCAAGGACGAGGAAGACGAAAAGCCCAAGCGTCGGACCCGGTCGCGCAGTCGCGCGAAGCCCAAGGCCGAAGATGCGGTCAGCGATGATGCCTTGGTCAGCAAGGAAATGGACAGTGAGCAAGTCGAAGGCATGCAAACCGTTGATTTCTATGACGAAGAGGGTTCTTCTCCGATGGAGCGTGTCGCGGAGACACCTGTCGAAGAACCTGAAGCCGAGGATGTCAACGATGATGACGACAGCGATGAGGATCAAGAGGACGACACTCGGGCGAAGGATGCGTCCGACAAGGATGACAGCATTGAATCGGTTGCCGATGATGATGCCGATGAGCTGCGCAATGTTCGCAAGCCCCGTCCCAAGCGCTACAAGATCCAGGAAGTCGTAAAGGTCCGCCAGATCCTGCTGGTTCAGGTTGTCAAGGAAGAGCGTGGCAACAAGGGCGCGGCCCTGACAACCTATCTGTCGTTGGCCGGCCGCTATTGTGTGCTCATGCCCAACACCGCACGTGGCGGTGGTATCAGCCGCAAGATTACCAACGCCGCGGACCGCAAGAAGCTCAAAGAGATCGCCAACGAAATCAAAGTACCGAAAGGTGCCGGTCTGATCGTCCGCACCGCTGGTGCGCAGCGCACCAAGGCCGAGATCAAGCGCGACTACGAATACCTGCAACGCCTGTGGGAGCAGATCCGCGAGCTGACGCTGAAATCCATCGCGCCCGCCAAGATCTACGAAGAAGGCGACCTGATCAAACGCTCGATCCGCGACCTTTATAACCGCGAGATCGACGAGGTGTTTGTCGAAGGTGAACGCGGTTACCGCATCGCCAAGGACTTCATGAAGATGATCATGCCGTCCCACGCCAAGAACGTGAAGCTCTATAGCGAAACGCTGCCCTTGTTCGCGCGCTATCAGGTCGAAAGTTACCTGTCGGGCATGTTCAACCCTACGGTGCAGCTGCCTTCGGGCGGGTATATCGTAATCGGTGTCACCGAAGCGCTTGTCGCCATCGACGTGAACTCGGGCCGGGCCACCAAAGAAGGCTCCATCGAACAGACCGCGACCAAGACCAACCTTGAAGCCGCCGCCGAAGTCGCCCGCCAGCTGCGTCTGCGCGATCTGGCCGGTTTGATCGTCATCGACTTTATCGACATGGACGAGCGTCGCAATAACGCCGCCGTTGAAAAGCTGATGAAGGAAAAGCTGAAAACCGACCGTGCGCGTATTCAGGTGGGCCGCATCTCCGGCTTTGGCCTGATGGAAATGTCGCGCCAGCGTCTGCGCCCCGGTATGATCGAGGCGACAACTCAGCCTTGCCACGCCTGCCACGGTACCGGTCTGATCCGGTCGGACGACAACCTTGCGCTGTCGATCCTGCGCCAGATCGAGGAAGAGGGCACGCGCAAGCGGTCGCGCGAGGTGTTGATCACCGCGCCCGTGGGCATTGCCAACTTCCTGATGAACCAGAAGCGCGAGCACATCGCCCATATCGAAGGGCGCTATGGCATGGCCGTGCGCATCGAAGGTGACCCCAGCTTGGTCAGCCCCGACTTTAGTCTGGAGAAATTCAAGACGGCAACACGGGTTGTGTCGGTGGTGGAGCACGTCGTTTCCGTCGACACGTCGATCATGGACGAGATCGACCAGAGTGATAATGACGATACCGCCAACGAAGAAACGGATGAAGCGGAAGCCACCCGTAGCGATGGTAAAAATGGCAACGCCGAGAAGAAAAACGATGCCGGCAGCGACGATGACAACGACGCCGAAGGCAAACCCAAACGCCGTCGCAGGCGCCGGCGTCGGCGTGGGGGCAAGTCCAACGGTGACGATAATGGTAGCGACGAAGACACCAACGATAACAACTCAGTGTCAGAGGATGAGAAGCCATCCGACGCCGTTGCGGACACGTCAGGTGACGACACGAGCACGGACGACGCGAGCAAGGACGATGCATCTGGCGACGCGGAAAAGCCTGCGGACAAACCAAAACGGACCCGCAGCCGTACTCGCAAACCCAAGGCTGAACCGACGTCGGATGCAGACGCAGTGACCACAGCCGAAGCAGAAGACGACGCGCCCGCCAAAGCCAGTCCTCGGCCCAAGCGGACACGTACGCGCAAGCCCAAGGTAGCCGCTGCAAAGGCGGATTCGGAACAACCCGAACCCGATAGCAAGCCGGACGAGAAACCCGAGCCGGACCAGAAACCCGAGCCTGTCGAGCCACCAAAGCCCGTCGAGAAACCCGAGCCGGAAATCCAGCCTGACGAGACCCCCGAACCGGAAATCCAGCCAGAGCCTGCGCCAGAGCCGGCAGAGGAGCCGACGCCGGTGCCTGTACCGGAGCCCGCCGAAATTGAGCAACCAACGACACCGACCGAGATGCCGGATTCGACACCAACAGAAATTCCGCCTGTTCAAGAGGTAAAGCCGGAACCACCGTTAACCGAAATTCCGCAGCCGGGGGTCGCTCCCGCGCCTGAACAGATTTCGGAAAAGCCAGCTAAGCCAAAGCGACGCGGCTGGTGGTCCCTAGGGGGGTAAGTTTTCCGCGAAAGCAACAAAAAAGGGCAGGCCGCGAGGTGACGCATTCCGCCCCGTGGGACACAGCCACAACGAAGCCTGTCGCGGAAACGCGGCAGGTTATTGATTTAATGTGATATTTTGGTGGCAACTAAGACGCCATAAGAAGAGAAAGTGTGAGAAAATAGTCTCGCACGCATCCGGCATCATCCTGCCCAAAGAAAAACGAGCCGTTTCGGCGCTTTTTTCCTTCTGATTCAGAATCATAGAGCCAATATTCTTGTCCTGCAAGCTTGACTGTCCTCTTCGGCGGACACGCGGAGATTTCCGCATTGTGAGACTCCTAACCCCGCGGAAAATCTGTTCTTTGGTCAGAAAAACGACTCAAGGCAGAACCGCGAATGACGAGGTTCTGAATGGCAGGTTTGGCAACATTTAATTTTAAGCTCTCCCAGCTCTACCCAAGCGCGGGCGGATACCATCTCAACACTTGCGCCAATCCGGACTGCTCCAACTTTGGGCAGCCCCTTACGGATGCAGCAGAGCGACGGAAGACCTGGGAAGAGAAACGCCCTGACCTCACGGCGGACCAGATGGAGGTCGTCGCCAAACACGGTCCAGGCGCATACAAGCTCTCGGGTGCGGACAAGAAGCATCGACGGGTGAGTTGCGCGTTCCAGTATGAGCGCGCCCCTCATGTATGGGCAGACCAGCGCACGGTGCGTTGTCAGGGGCATACCCGCGAGGGAAAGGTCTGCAATAGCGCCTTCTCCCTCGTATCGCCCGCGCATCTCGATGAGGAGGTCGAGCGGCTTCGGAATCATAATGGCATCCTGGACGGCCCCGCCTGCGGGGCCTGTGGCACGCGCTTTCTTGCGGCTCCGGACGAGTTTTCGCTGAATGGCGCACATCAGCGGACCCGCGACAGTAAGGGCAACGCCACGAAGAAGAAGGCCACACCGAAGGCCGTCCGGGTCCTTCACAAACGCTGCAAAGGCAAGAAGGGCGCTCGGTTCTCAATCTCGCTGCCGCACTCAGGGCAAAAGACAACCGCAGACAACCTGCGCATTCTCGGGGCGGTTTTGAACAGCGCAGGGATCACCGACATGCAGCGCATGCTGGGCACGGCTGCGACCGGCAAGACGATCGGCTTCTCCCGGATTTACGATCGCATTGCCTGGCTGGAGGGGGTGTTCCTGGCCTATGAGCGCGAGATGTTACGCCGTTGGCGGGAAAAAGTCGAACGAACCGGTCAGCAGATCGAGCACTGCCTCAGCCATGATGATATGGTTCTGACCGTGAACTGGGAAACAGCGACCGATCAGCGAAACACGCAACTCAACTGCGCCATCACGGCGGACGCGAAGAGCGGGTATGTCTATCGAATGGATGTCGATTTCGACCCACGCGTCAAACCTCTCGATCTCTTCAACGAGACCTACACAGACGGCCAAGGAAGTCCGATAAACCTTTCGCAGAACTACCCCGGCAGCAAGTTCGGATCAGCGCCAAAGTTCTCTTGGCAGCGGCCGACCGGCCGCCTGCATGAACCACAGTTCTTCGCAGCTTGCGTCAATGAACTGGAAACCTTCCGCGTGCGAGCGCGGCGCCGGATGCCGAAGAAATCGAAAGCCGACGCCAAGTCCAGAAACGATATTACCGCCCGCGTGAACGGAATGAAGGAAAATATTCGCGTCATCGCCGAAGACTGGTTCGGCTTTCCTGCGGACACCGAGGCCGAACGCGGCTCCTTCAAGGGAATGACGACGGACGACTTCTACACCAAGGCCGCACACTTCGTTCTTCTCAAGGAGATGCTGCCGAAGGGACGGATTGTTCTGACAACTGAACAGGAGGCCACCCTACCCAATATCATTCCACATGTATTCGAAGAGGAGATCCAGGCAGACCGCTTCGTTTGGCTGGCGATGAAGTTCAAGAAGAAGACGACCAAACCGGAAAAGCTGGGAAAGGTGAAGGCATACAAGAAATCCCGCCGTCAGTTTCACAACGACGGTATGTATGCCGGTCGCTTCTCTCCGGAAACGGATGCCCGCACCGTCACGGAAGCCTATATCGCGGACCATATGGAGCCTGCGCTGCGCGGCGCCCGTCCGTATCCCGGATCGAACTACCAGACCCCCGTATTTCCGAAACTCTGGGTGTCTTCTCCGACGCAAGCGAGCGGAGAGCTGGACAAGGTTGTCGGATTTCCGATCCTGCCGCGGTATCTGCGCAATGAGATGAAGAACATCCCGTTCGATGGCCCTCTCGATGCTGATGCCCGCCAGGAACTGGCACCGTGGATCTACAAAGCGACCCTGCAACCGGCAAGCACTTTCATGAACTCGCTCCGAGAGCGCCTCAGCCTGGCGGACAGAGCTGGCAGCGGCGGTGCCCGGATCGGAGGATCGTATGTTCAGGGAGCAATCTTTAACCCTGCGATGCTGATCTCGATCATCAACATCTTCCGGATCAACTACAACTTCTTTGAGCCGAGGGTCTATACGCCACCATACGAAGAAATCGACGACTTCGCTAAGGCAGGAAAGCTGATGCCACGCGCCCTCCGCATCCCGGGGACAGACGAGTTTGTCCAGCTTCCGCCCCGCGCCCGGCGCTCGCCGCAGAAGCGCACTCCAGCAATGCGGCACGGCCTGGATGCCCGCAAGCTCCGGAAGGGCGGAGGCGAAGATGTGCCTGATCTCTACCGCGTGCTCTATCGGCCTTGGCTCTATGCCGGAACAAAAGTGGGCACCAAGCTGGACCGGTCGTGGAAAACGCCTGCGGTCCAGACAGTAAACCGACCAACAGACCAATCGGATGCTGGCGTCGAGAAGATGGAAGTCGTGCCGATTCCCGAGATTCTGGGCATTCGGACCGACTTGTCGTCCGATGAGGAGAAGACGGCGGGCCGAACCTGAGCCTGCAAGCGCCCATCATCTTGTAAGAAGCGCATCTTTAACCACAAGAAATGGCCGCGATGGTTCTCATCGCGGCCATACTCATTGAAGCCAGTTCCTAAAAACTGTGTCCCACGGCACGGAATGCGTCAGCCGCGAGGGCTGCCCTTTTTTCGTTCACTCTTTGCGAAAAAGTCCGCTTATTTTTTCCGGATCACATAAATTTGCGGTGAACTGTCCAGATCGGTTCTGACCAGTTCATGACCCGCTTCCATGCAAAAATGTGGCATGTCAATGATCGCGGCGGGGTCGTCTGCCTGAACCGTCAGCTCTTCGCCCGACTTTAACGCTTGCAGGCGTTTACGGGCCTTCAAAACCGGAAGGGGGCACAGCAGCCCGGTGGCATCAAGGGTATATAAAGCGCTCATTTGCTTCCCATAAGACACATGTTTCAAGGCGTCCACAACCTTGTGAGACAGGGCCGCCCCGACACGGCGTGACGCGACCGCAAATGCGCGCTAAGGCTTTCGGCATGTTCGGGCTTGAAATCATCGACGCGGGTTTGCTGCCTGCAATCTTTATCGCGCTTTCGGCGGGGATTGTCAGCTTTCTAAGCCCTTGCGTGCTGCCAATCGTACCTCCCTATCTTGCCTATCTAAGCGGGGTGTCATTGGCCGACATGTCTTCGATTGGTACGGCGCGGCGCAAAGCTGTTTTGACAGCGCTGTTTTTCGTCATGGGGCTCAGCACGGTATTTTTAATACTTGGTTTTACGGCGTCTGTGTTCGGTGCTTTCTTTTTGCAATACCAGATCGCGTTCGCTCGTATTTCGGGGGTGATCGTGGTGATTTTCGGGCTCCATTTTATTGGGTTGTACCGGATCCCGCTTCTTGACCAAGAGGTAAGAATGGATGTCGGCGACCAAGGCGGGACGATATTTGGTGCCTATGTTTTAGGGCTCGCCTTTGCGTTCGGATGGACGCCGTGCATCGGCCCGCAGCTTGGCGCGATCCTTTCACTGGCCGCATCCGAAGCCTCGGTAGCGCGGGGTACGTTGCTGTTAGGCGCGTATGCCGCGGGTCTGGGTATCCCGTTTCTGTTGGCGGCGATGTTCATCACCCGCGCCTCGCTTCTGCTGACCCGGTTCAGGCCATACACCAAAGCGATTGAACGCGGCATGGGGGTGTTGCTGGTTATCGTTGGGCTGGCTCTGCTTAGCGGGCTGTTTTCTTCGTTCTCCTTTTGGTTATTGGAGAGCTTTCCTGCTTTGGGGTACTTGGGTTAGGCGCCTTACTCTTGCCCTAAATACTGTCTAATGTCGGCTCAAACGCAGGTATGAGATGTCCGAAAATTTTGAACAGACAGTTAGAACCCGACAGGTATTCTACATCCCCGGGTATGACCCGATACACCCGCGCCGATACCGCGAGCTTTATCGTAAGGAAGGCTCGGAACAGGCCCGCATTTCTGACTATCAGATTGGCTTGAAACCCAAAAAGACCAAGGGAAATTACGGGTGGCGCGTCACATCTCATATAGATGGCGCGGATGTCGATACGCAGGTCGAGGTGCTGGTCTGGTCCGACATCGTGCGCATTTCGATGAGCAATTCAATTCTGGCGACATACCGACAACTGGTGCAAACCGCGTGGGTGTACATAGCATCCGGGGCGCTGTGGCGGTTGATGCAGTTGCGCAAGGGGCCGGTGATTGCGGCGCTCTATCCCGTCGGGATGTTGCTGTTGCAATTGTTGGTCGCCATAGCGTCGGGGCTGCTGATTTACAAGGCGGTTACGTTCCTTTGGGGCCCACCGTGGTTCAAAGGTATGGCTGGAGCGCTTGGCGTAGTTGTGGGTTGGTACGTCCTGAAGTGGTTCAAGAAGAAAGATGGCAAGTTTTTTGCCTATTATCTGATGCACGATTACGCGTTTGGTGCGGCGACCCGCGGTGCATACCCCCCCGAGCTGGAGACAAGAATAGACGCGTTCGGCGATGAGATTGCCAGAGCGTTGACATCGGATGTCGATGAAGTGTTGGTCGTCGGTCATTCGTCAGGTGCGCATCTGGCCGTATCGATCCTGGCTGATTTGATCCGTGCGGGCAGGGTCCCGCGGAATGGGCCGGCCCTGGGGTTTTTGACATTGGGACAAGTCGTCCCGATGGTGTCGTTTCTGCGCGATGCCCATCGTTTGCGGGCCGATCTGCGATATCTATCGCTGCGTGACGAACTGTGCTGGGTCGATGTGACGGCACCGGGCGACGGTTGCGCCTTTGCCCTGTGTGATCCGGTCGCTGTTTCTGGTGTTGCACCCAAGGGAAAACGCTGGCCGCTGGTCTTTTCCGCCGCCTTTACGCAGTCGCTAAGCCCGGCGCGGTGGCGGGCGCTTCGTTGGCGGTTCTTCCGGCTGCATTTCCAGTATCTTTGCGCATTCGATATGCCCAAAGACTATGATTATTTCCAGATTACCGCAGGTCCGCACAGTCTGTCAGAACGCTACGCCGGCCGGCCTGCATCTCGTTCACGGGTGGTCAAACCGGTGAACAAGTTCACGTCGACCGCGCCATGATGCAACCGCCCAAGCCAGACAGCCGCCCCGACAAAGTGTCGCTGTGGCGCTATGCCCGCCTGTTTCGTCAAGACATCCTATCGGCACAGCCGGCGCGGTTGTATCGCGCCTGGATGGCGGAATTCAAGACACCGTTCTTCCGCAGCTATCTTATTAACCAGCCAGAGCTGATCAAAACCGTGCTAAAGGAACGGCCCGATGATTTTCCAAAATCTGACCGGATCGGCGAAGGACTTCGGCCTTTGCTGGGCCGTTCGGTGTTTTTGACCAACGGCGCGGTCTGGAAACGGCAACGCAGGATCATCGACCCCGCCTTTGAAGGGGGGCGTCTGCGCGAAACCTTTCCCGCAATGTGGGATGCCGCGGAGTCGATGGCAAAAAGGTTCGAGCATCTGACGGATCAGGACGTCGAAATCGAAGCCGAGGTCAGTCATGCCGCCGCTGACGTGATTTTCCGAACCCTGTTCTCGATCCCTATTGATCACCATGTCGCACGCGAGGTGTTCGACGAATTCAAAACCTACCAACGCAGCCAGCCGATACTGAACATCGCGGCATTCATTCCGCTTCCGCGTTGGATCCCCCGCTTGTTTCGCCGCGACACCCGGCGCAGCGCTACGTTGATCCGACGGCTCATCACCACTTTGACAACCCAACGTATGGCAGAGATCAATGCCGGAACCGCCCCGCTGGATCTGGCAACCAAGATAATGACCACCGTCGACCCTGTGGAAGGCAAAGCTTTCACCACCGAAGAAATGGTTGACCAGGTGGCCATCTTCTTTTTGGCCGGACACGAAACCAGCGCCTCGACTTTGGCATGGGCGCTGTATCTTTTGGCGACCCGCCCCGACTGGCAAGACCGGCTGGCCGACGAGGCGCAGCAGATCGAAACTTGCGATTTCGCCGTCATGTCCAAGCTGCGGCTAAGCCGGGATGTCTTCCGCGAGGCGTTGCGGCTCTATCCACCGGTCCCGATGATGGTCCGAGAGGCGAGCTGCCCCGAACGGTTTCGCGACCGCGACGTGAAAGCCGGGTCGCAATTGGTTATCAGTCCTTGGCATTTGCACCGGCACGAACGGCTTTGGGATAATCCTGACGGCTTCGATCCAAATCGCTGGCACACTGAAAACGGCCAGAAGTGCCAGCGCGAAGCGTATCTGCCCTTTAGCGCCGGTGCGCGCGTGTGCCCCGGCGCCGGTTTCGCCATGGTCGAAGGCCCCTTGCTGCTTTCAAGGTTGTTACGAGATTTCAAGGTTGAACCGATCACGAACCGGGCACCCGTTCCCGTTGCCCATCTGACTGTACGGTCAAAAGATGGCATTTGGCTGCGCCTTGTCCGACGCTAACGATATATCATCATGCGTACAGATAGGTTAAACGATCACGCAACGGAATCAAAAAGGGCCAACAGGATCATGAGCACGACAGACGCGCAACGCACACAGATGAAGGACGGCAAGGGCTTTGTGGCTGCTCTGGACCAATCAGGTGGGTCCACACCCAAGGCGCTAAGCCTGTATGGTGTCGAGCCGTCGGACTATTCCGGTGATGCCGAAATGTTCAAGGCCATGCATGATATGCGCGCACGGATCATTCTAGCGGATGATTTCACCAGCGACAAAGTTATCGGCGCGATTTTGTTTGAACGCACCATGGACGATACGATCAACGGCAAACCGGTCGCCGATCTGTTGTGGGACGACCGCGGCGTTGTACCTTTCTTGAAAATTGACAAAGGGTTGGAAGACGAAGCAAACGGCGTACAACTGCTTAAACCGATGCCTGATCTTGATGCGTTGCTGAAGCGTGCCAAGGCAGCCGGTATATTTGGCACCAAAGAGCGGTCTGTCATTCATGGCGCAAATCCCGAAGGCATCGCGTCTGCGGTGGCACAGCAATTCGCTGTCGCCAAATCTGTGTGTGATGCGGGGCTCGTGCCGATCATCGAACCCGAGGTGAATATCCATTCAGACAGCAAAGCCGAATGTGAAACAATACTGAAGGCAGAGCTAGAGAAGCATCTCTCTGCGCTACCGGAAAACGAAATCGTAATGCTCAAGCTGACGCTTCCCGAAGTGTCCGGCCATTACGCAAGTCTTGCCGATCATCCGAATGTGCTGCGTGTCGTGGCGCTTTCGGGTGGCTATTCGACGGATGTGGCGTGTACGCGACTAAGTCAGAACCCCAAGATGATCGCCAGCTTTTCCCGTGCATTGACGGAAGGGTTGAATGTCAGGATGTCGGACAACGAGTTTAATGCAGCTTTGGGCAAGAACATCACAAAGATCTACAACGCTTCCATCGCGTAAGGTTCCACGACGCGCGACATGCATCGGTGATGCACCGAAAAAGACCGCGCCCGGCAATTGTGTCGGGGGCGGGTCACGGCGCAGCATGATCTTTTGACCATCGACGCTTCGTTTCAGAGGCAAGGGGGGGGCGCTACCTGCGCCGCTTTATTGCCGCGTCATCAGACAGTTATCGTTCCTTTAACGCCCGCAGCACATAAACGCGGATCGCTGAGGCCAGTCCCGCCTCGACGCCCCGGTCCGCATCTATCTGGGCAACCAATGCGTTGATCGGCATCTCTTTTTGTCGAGCCAGATCGCGCAATTCGTGCCAGAACGCATCTTCCAGTGAAATCGAAGTACGGTGACCCTGAAGGGTCACCGAATGTTTTACCGGGCGCGCGCTCATTTTTCGCGCTTATGCGCTTCCAGGTTGCGGGCGATCTGTTCGGCGCGCGCCTTAAGCTGGTCCTTTTGTGCTTTGCTCTGGCCAAACTGGACCGCGTTTTCATCAGCACGGGCCTTGCGCGACGCGCGGTTCCGCTCTTTCTTTACCTTGTTGAGATTGATAGGGGCGCTCATTCTTTTGGTCCGATCATATGTTCCGGCCGCACCACGCGGTCGAATGTTTCGGCATCGACAAAGCCCAAGGCAATTGCTTCTTCCTTAAGGGTCGTACCGTTTTTGTGGGCCGTCTTGGCAACTTTCGTCGCATTGTCATAGCCGATCGTCGGGGCCAGCGCTGTGACCAGCATCAGGCTTTCCTTCATCAGCTTGTCAATCCGAGCCTCGTTCGCCTTGGTGCCGACGACCATATTATCGGTGAATGCCGATGCGCTGTCACCCAAAAGCTGCATGGATTGCAGAACGTTATAGCTCATCATCGGGTTGTAGACGTTCAACTCGAAATGCCCCTGCGATCCTGCAAATCCGACCGCCGCATCGTTGCCCATCACATGCGCACAGACCATCGTCAACGCCTCGGCCTGCGTCGGGTTCACCTTGCCCGGCATGATCGACGACCCCGGCTCGTTTTCCGGCAGGATCAGTTCGCCCAGACCCGAGCGTGGACCGGATCCAAGAAGCCGCATGTCATTGGCGATCTTGAACAACGATGCCGCCACGGTTTTCAGCGCGCCCGAGAACATGACCATCGCGTCATGGGCGGCCAGCG
>TARA_R110002073_G_scaffold118905_1_pt1 | contig 11708 bp, 9 predicted proteins | sample TARA_R110002073 | Tara Oceans TARA_R110002073 (sample SAMEA4397174) | marine metagenome | biome: Polar Biome; feature: [DCM] deep chlorophyll maximum layer (ENVO:01000326); material: water (ENVO:00002006), including particulate matter (ENVO:01000060) such as... | depth 40 m
TGCACATCAAGATAAAATACTAGGAGAAGGTTTAACCTATGACGACGTTTTATTAGTTCCAGCTTTTTCTGAAGTGCTTCCTCGAGAAGTAAATATTCAAACAAAATTTACCCGTAACATCACTATAAACGTGCCTATTATTTCGGCAGCTATGGATACGGTTACGGAAAGTAAAATGGCTATTGCCATGGCACAAGAAGGAGGTATTGGTGTGTTACATAAAAACATGTCCATTGAAGCTCAGGCACTAAAAGTTAAAAAAGTTAAGCGTGCTGAAAGCGGCATGATTATAGACCCCGTTACTTTACCACTTACAGCAAAAGTAAAGCATGCTAAAAAGTATATGACAGAATATAGTATTGGCGGCATTCCTATTGTAGATGAAGAAGGGACTTTAAAAGGGATCGTTACAAATCGTGATTTGCGATTTGAACATGATAACAAGCGACCAATAACTGAAGTAATGACCAGTGAAAACTTGGTAACGGCCGCAGTTGGAACCTCTTTACAAGATGCTGAAAAAATACTGCAACAATACAAAATTGAAAAGTTATTAATTGTTGATGATAACTTTAAATTATCAGGGTTAATTACCTTTAGAGATATTACAAAGCTTAGTCAAAAACCAAATGCTAATAAAGACGAATATGGTCGTTTACGAGTTGCTGCAGCCATTGGAGTAACTGGAGATGCATTTGAAAGAGCAGAAGCTTTAGTAAAAGCAGGTGTGGATGCTGTTGTTATTGATACAGCTCATGGGCATACCAAAGGTGTGGTTAGTGTGCTTAAAGATATTAAATCAAAGTTTCCTCAACTAGATGTTGTTGTTGGTAATATAGCGACTGGTGCAGCTGCTAAATATTTAGTGGAAGCTGGTGCTGATGCTGTAAAAGTTGGTATTGGTCCAGGTTCTATATGTACGACACGTGTTATAGCTGGTGTAGGGTTTCCGCAATTTTCGGCGGTATTGGAAGTTGCAGCAGCTATTAAAGGTTCAGGTGTTCCAGTAATTGCAGATGGTGGTATTCGCTATACAGGTGATATTCCAAAGGCTATTGCAGCAGGAGCAGATACGGTGATGTTAGGCTCGCTTTTAGCAGGTACCTTAGAATCTCCAGGAGAAACTATAATTTACGAAGGACGAAAGTTTAAATCGTATCGTGGGATGGGTTCTGTAGAAGCTATGAAAGAAGGTAGTAAAGACCGTTATTTTCAAGATGTTGAAGATGATATTAAAAAATTAGTTCCGGAGGGCATAGTAGGTCGAGTACCATACAAAGGTGATTTATTTGAGAGTATTCATCAGTTTATTGGTGGTTTACGAGCAGGTATGGGCTACTGCGGCGCAAAAGATATTGAGACTTTAAAAGAAACTGGGCAATTTGTAAAAATTACAGCAAGTGGAATAAATGAAAGTCACCCGCATGATGTAACTATTACTAAAGAGTCTCCTAATTATTCAAGGTAATTAGGGTTAAATTTTATAACAGAAAAGCTATACTTTTTTAGTGTAGCTTTTCTGTTTTTGGGAAGTTTGTTTAACGGTCTTGTGTATGAAACGTAGCGTGTAAAAAGACGCTAACTTTTCGGATAAACACAGAGCCGAATTTTTATGTTTTGTTTTTATTTTAAAATCCAAATTTAAAAATTTGGCGGTCTTACTAAATAAGCAAATACTTCTCGGAAAGTCTATAATAGCTATGTTTTATGAGCGGTGTTGGCAGTAGTTATTCTGTTTTCAGTCCTTAATTAAAAATTTAATTGTTGATTGATGTACTTTCTTGTCCGTTGCTAATTCAAAATGATTAGCATCTTTGATTTCCAAATACTCTCCTTGAGGTAAAGTTTGAGCTACTTTATGTCCTTTCCCTAGGACTAAATCCAATTCGCCACTTATTATCAAAGTTGGGACTTCAATTTCAGCAGCACTTTGTACTGTGAGAGGTGGATACTTTCCAAGACTCATAGCTATCATAGATTCCCTATCTAACCCAACTTCATTTAGAAAAGTCCAATATGCAGAAATATGACTTGGTAATTGGCTTGGGAAGCTGTCATATGAAAATACTTTTGCAAATCCTGATATAATATTTCCTAGAATCAATGGTGGAATTCCAATCAGTCCATCACCAGTTGCCATCAAAACCGCTTTTGAAAAATATTCAGGATGTTTATTTAATAAGTCTAAAGCTATTACTGTACCCATTGAATATCCAATTAAACAAACATTAGTAAATTTTAAGTGCTTAATTAAATTTATTACATCACTTGAGAAGTTTGGTGTTCCATAAAAATCTGGGTCATTACTTTTGTCACTCTCTCCATAACCTCGAAAATTAATTCCTATTACCTGAAACCCTTTTTTCGTTAAGGTTTGAATCCAACCAGTTTGAACATAGTTATAGTTGAAATCAACAGCACCTCCGTGAAGAAGAACTATTGGTTTTCCAGTACCATAAACTTCATAGCTTATTGAGACCTTATTTACTGTGAATTTAGGCATTCATTTTCTTGTTTAAGTGTTGGCAGTAGTATTTTTTCTATAAAACTCAATTAACAATTCAGCAAGTTCTTTTCCTTTTTCCTCTTGGATAAAATGTCCAGCATTGAGAATTTTATGACTTTGTCCATTTGCGCCTGGAACTAATTTTTGCAATGCTTTTTCAGCTCCAAACATTATATGGTCTTTATCCCCAAATATGGTTAAGAATGGTTTGTTCCAAGATTTTAATTTCTCCCATGCTTTAAGATTTTTAATTGACTCTGGGTCGTCCTGATTAATTGGAACTAATGTTGGAAAAATTCTTGCTCCAGCTTTATAATATTCAGTAGGGAAAGGCGCATTATAAGCTTCATAGACCTTTTCAGAAAGAGGTTGAATTGTCCCCATATCTATTACTTTACCAATATTGAATCCGGATGAATGCTGCGAATACTCTCTCCATTGTAAAAAGCTTTCTGGCATTGGTATTTTGCCAGTGGGTAAAGTAGTGTTGGAAGCAACAACCATGTCAAACCTAGTATTCATTTCTGTTATAATTCGCAATCCAATTAGTCCACCCCAATCTTGACAAAATAGGATAATATTTTTAAGGTTTAGTTTCTTGATAAATGTTGAAATCCAATCGATATGCTTTTGGTATGAATAGTCCTGTTGATTAACAAATTTATCTGATTTACCAAATCCAATTAAGTCGGGAGCAATAACTCGAAAATTATTTGAAAGGACCGGAATCATTTTACGATATAAATACGACCAACTAGGTTCTCCGTGAAGTAGCAAAACGGTTGGATTGTTCTCGTTGCCTTCGTCAAGGTAATGCAATCTCAATCCGTCTTCAACAGCTATGTAATTACTTTGAAAACCGTAATCTTCTAAATTTTCAAATCTATTTTCGGGTGTTCTTATGACTTTCTTCATGGTTCTTTTAATTACTGCCAATGTTCCTTACGGATATAAATTGTATTGATATTGTTTATATCAACCGTTACCTGCCTGTCAGCAGACAGGAACGAATTTAGTTAATTTTTCTGACAAAGTCAAATTCTTAACTCAATTTAGAATAAGCAAAAAGGAGGTCAGCTATATGCACTCTAAAGTCTGTAAGTAAGCCCAATATTAATATTTCTCCCTATATTAAAAATGCCATCAGGTTTTAAACGCGACAAATGATTGATATACGTCTTGTTAGTCAGGTTAGTTCCTGAAACACTGATGTTTAATTCGTTTTTAAACAAATCAAAACTACCTCCTAAACCAGCGCTTAAAAGATTATAACCATCAGTATTAGTTTCAAAAGCACTTACATTATTTTGGTTGAAAGTAGAACGTAGCGTTACAAAAGCATAGCCTTGTTTCATCCACGATTTTTCATATTCAACGCGAAAGGTATTAGTCAAATTATTGGCTGGTATTAAGGGTAAATAATCCCCATTATTTTGCGTACCAGTTACCATTGCAAAACTACTTTCAAAATGGATCCAATCTAGTGGATGCGGATGTAAATGAAAACCGAATTCTCCTCCATATAATTTGGCATTGTCTTGTAAATACAAAAACACAGGAGATTCATCAACAACGGTACCATTGGGAGATATGAAAATATAGTTGTTTATTTTGTTATAAAATCCGTTTGCGAACAATTCTACATGTTCAGTTTTGAATTCTAAAGCCACATCGGTTTGGAAGTTTTGTTCACTCATTAAATTACTATTTCCAATTTCGTAACGGTTGGTGCCTTCGTGTCTGCCATCTGACGTTAGTTCAGATAAGTTAGGTGCTCTAAAACCAGTAGCTAAGTTTACTCTAGCAGTCATGTTTTTAGCTATGTTCGTTTTTATGCCGAATGCACCATTAAAGCTATTGAATGATTTATTTATGCCGTTTAAAACATTAATGTTTCGGTTATCAAAACGAGCTCCTAATTGCACATCGACTTTTTCAAAATGAATATGAGACGTTGCTAAAACACCAAAATCGTTAGTGGTAGCATCTGGGATTAATTCTTCTTCGCCATAATTGGAATTGGTTTGATTCATCCCCTGTACACCAACAATAGTTTCAAATTTCCCTAAATCTGGTAAACTGTATTTAATATCATAATTGGCTGTTTTAAGGGTCATGTGAAGGGCGGTCTCCAAAACTTCATCATTTTGATTGACTTCTGTTTTTTCCTCGTCTTCAGTATCGCTGTATTCTTCAAGTTCTTTTCTATTATTATAAATAAACCCTAAGCTAACATCCAATTTGGAATCATTGAAAAACACGGTAGATTTTGAGCTGAATATATGATTGGTAATATCCTGAAAAGGAGCCAAGGGAGTTTTATTTGTAGATTGTTCACCAATAGCTTCAGGAATTCCGAGTTTAGAAGCGTTAAGATTATAACGAAATTCTGTTTTAAAAGTGTTGTTTTGGTAGCCAATACCAGCCTTAAAATCTTGTTCTCTAAAACGTGTATTTGTTACTCGGTAAGCATCGGTATTATAATCGGAATGTTCAGCTAAACTTCCTCTAAATAAAAATTTAAAACGATCTCCAGAAACCTTCACTCCAGCATTCGTACTGAAGCCTTCTGTATTGCTGAAATAATTTCCGCTAAAATCACCCGCAGAAGTATTACTATTGGCAAAGCGTTCTGGATTTAAATATAATACACCTCCAAGCGCATCACTACCATAAAGTAGGGAAGCAGGACCTTTTATAACTTCAACACTTTCAATACCTGCATCGTTAACACCTAGACCATGTTCGTCACCAAATTGCTGATTTTCTAATCGGATACCCTGAGTATAAACCAGTACCCTGTTTGAACTTAAGCCCCTAATAACGGGTTTTCCTATACTTAAACCCGTTGTAACACTTTCAACTCCAGCAATGTTTGTAATACCTTCAGAAAGTGTAACGGCACCACTACGTTTTAAGTTTTTCATGGATTTTTGTTCAACTTTCATTACGTTATCACTTTGTAATTTGTGAAACGGTGTGGAAATGATAATGCTTTCCATTTCTATAGCAGACGGTGCTAATTTAATATTAATACTAGAGTCTGAAAAAATGTTTATTTGTAAAGATTGAGTTTCGTAACCCATCATGGAAAAAACGATATTATGTTTTCCTGATGATATATTTTGAATATTGAAAATTCCAAAATCGTTAGTTGAAGTCCCTTTTTCTAAATCGGAAAAATAGACATTAACAAGAGATAATGTATCATTGGTATACGCATCAGTCACAATACCTTGTATGGTGTTCTGACTATATATAGCTGTAACCGTTAATAATAACAATGTGTTTATTAATAATTTCATTGTAAAAAGTAATTTTTAATTTCCGCGAAGGCGGAAATCTATTTAATTCAATGATTTGGGCTGAATATATTTTTCAGCAAAATGATATAATTAAACTAATGCAGGAGGCCCCCGAAGTGAAAAATGTAAGCGTTGATATTTACTTAAAAAGCGGTATTGAGATTCAATGGCTTTTGAGTTTTCATTAACCTGAAATAACTCGAATACTGTTTGAGAATGGTTAAATTTATTGTTGAATTGGAATTTTTGAAATTCACAATCTAAATCTACTTTATGAATATGGGTTGTGCTGTCTCCAATACAAACTTCATGATTGTAATGTTCAAAAACATGAGCAAACTTAACAGCAGAAGGCACTACTAGAGAAACTACTAGCAATAGGGTTAGTATTTTAAAAGCTATATGTTCCTTTGCAAAATTCATTAATCCACAAATCGTTTTAAACCTAGTCTGCGAAGCATTTTCTTTTCAAAATTCCAGAAAAATTTATATTGACCAAATATCCAGCCATTAACAACAAGTAAAATTTGATAAAAAATAAAGCCAATAAAAATATATAAAACCCAATAAGCAAAAACAGATAAATTTTCTTTATTGATTCCCATTAACTTAATTAAAGGTCTGCTTATAAAAACTGAAGAAGAACCTGTAATAGCAAACACTAAGAAAATAGAAATAAGTTCCCATCTATATTTCACATCCCATTTTTTTTCTAATTTGGAAAAAATTAAGAGTGTTAACTTTAAAAGCACAAAAAAGATAATGGTACTTAAAAGCAAATTAAGTATAATATTGTATTCTTTTAAAAATAAGGAGGATAGCTTAAAAGACGAGTAGCCTAAGCTTAATATTCCTAGTAAAGGAAAAATAAGTTGCCAATTACTATTTATTTCCCAGTTCTTTTTTAATTTATCCACTTTTGCGATTTTGATGCAAAAATAAATAAAGGGATTTAAATTCTAGGAACAAAACCTGCTAATCTTTGTTTATATGTTATTTGAAAGTAAATAAAGTAGTTGTAGAGCACATAATTAACCTCGTAGCCATAGTCTATACCTTGTTGGTAATCTATTTCTAATTCATACAAATTTGGGTCGTAGCGTTGTGGCTGAAGCACACGTTGATTCCATTCAACAACATAAAATATATTTCTATTTTCTAAGAATTGTTGTGTGTAGTAACCTCTTTGTCGTGCTGTACTTGCTAACCAGTAATTAAAGCCTGGTTCAATGATAGTAATTTCGTATTCAATCTCTTCATTCGCAATTTTAACGGTATCATTTTGCTTTAAGCTTTCTAAACGTTCATCTTTTTTTAATGTTGAAGTTTTTGATGTGTTACAATTAAAAATGAAAACAGAAACAAGTAATATGTAAATTATTTTTTTCATGAGTATTCATGTTTTTTTATTTCTTTTTGAAATGTAAGTACCATTAATTCTTTTAAAAAAGTAAGAAAGAGTTCACCTTTATTATCATTGAGATAAAAGGATTGCTGTTATAATAAATTTTTTAGTACATGACAAAAAATTTAAAACAGAACTAAAAACTACACACATATATCATATTACGGCTTTTTCGTTAGGTAGACCTCACAGGTTTTGAAAACTTGTGAGGTCTTTATTATCCTGAAAATTGCGAGTAGTTCACTACTCAAAATAAATTTTTGTCATGTACTTATAATAAATTTACAAAAACCTTTCCTTAAATATTGATTTTCAATTGGCTTTAACAAAAAAAGAGCCAAACATAATGTTTAACTCTTTTAGAATTTATTTTATAGGGAATATTATTTTCCTCCGAAAAGACCACCTAATAGACCACCAAGACCGCCTTTCTTTTTGCTGCCTCCTAATACCATGCCTGCAACATCATCTATAACACTGCCATCTCCGTCAGCATCAAGAATAGATTCTAAAAAGCTTTGTTCTTGCTGTGGTGAATTCCCACCAAGCATGCCGCCCAATAAATCTCCAATACCATTAGAAGAGCTTACGTTTTGTTGTTTAGCTTTATTTCCTAAAACACCCATTAAAATTGGTGCAGCAACTTTTAATATGTTAGCAACAGAACCAGCATCTAAACCAGATTTTTCTCCTAATATTTTTTCAACGCCTTGTTGTTTTGCACCTAGAACGTATCCTAATATTTTTTCACCATCTTGTTTTACATCATCATTAACACCACCACCAAATAATCCACCAAGATTATCTAGAATACTACCATTATGTTTTCCTTGTATAGCTCCCATAAGCCCTTCTGCACCTTGTGGTGTTGAGGCATTACGTTGCATAGCTTTCATTAAAACAGGTAAAGCCATTGTTAATACGCTACTTGTTTTGTTGGTATCGTTTCCTGTTGAACCAGCTACACCACTAATTATAGTTTTTCCTAAGTCGCTGTTTAATAAATCTAAAATTCCTGCCATGTTTGTTGTATGTATTATTTAATAAAGTTTATAAAAAATGGAAGCTTAATGTACAAAAAAAGTCCCAACTTCTATAGTTAGGACTCAATAATTCTATTTAGGTCACAATTTAGTGAAACAAGTTTTTTTTAAATCCAGATTATAATCGTGATTTAAAAAAGCGTTAGTTGAACTAATCCCGATTTTCAACGGGATCTTTTTCTCTAATTTCACTATCCTAAGATACTGATAATTTGTGATGCTAATTCTGTGCCAATTCTATCTTGAGCCTCGTTAGTAGCTGCACCAGTATGAGGTGTTAAGGATAAAGCAGAATTCATTAATAATTGCATTTCTGGTTTTGGTTCTTTTTCAAAAACATCTAAAGCCGCTCTTGCTACTTTTCCGCTTTCAATAGCTTTTACCAATGCTATTTCGTTTAACACACCACCACGTGCTGCGTTTGCTAAAATAACACCATCTTTCATCATGTTAAATTCTGCTTCATCAATAACATAGTCTTTTTGTGCAGGAACGTGAAGTGTAATAAAATCTGATTGTTTTAGCACCTCTTCTTTTGAAATGGTTTTAATATCAAAATTTACAGTTTGCCCATCAAAGAAGTCTAATTCTAAATTAGCTGATTCTAAAAATGGGTCAAAAGCAACTACTTTCATACCAGCTCCTAAAGCTACTTTAGCTGTAGCTTGACCAATACGACCAAAACCCAAAACACCTAAAGTTTTTCCTTTTAACTCCGTTCCTTTTGCGTAAGCTTTCTTTAAGCCTTTAAAGTTACTATCGCCTTCAAGAGGCATATCTCTGTTTGAGTTATGTAAATAGCGCGCTAACCCGTATAAGTGTCCAAATACTAATTCGGCAACAGAGTGCGAAGAAGCTGCAGGTGTATTGATTACACTACGTCCTTGTTCTCTGGCATATTCTACATCAATATTATCCATTCCAACACCACCGCGACCAATAATTTTTAATCCTGGGCATGCATCAATTAAATCTTTACGTACTGTAGTTGCACTACGCACTAATAAAACTGCAATATCTTTTTCGTTGATGTAGTTAATCAATTGTTCTTGCGCTACTGTTGTTGTAATGACTTCGTAACCACCTTTTTCTAAGGCATCAATACCGCTTTGAGAAATTCCGTCGTTTGCTAATACTTTCATTGAAATTCTATTTTTGTCATTTCCACGAAGGTGGAAATCTTAATAATTTATTTAGTTAGCTTTATGAGATTTCCGCCTTCGCGGAAATGAAAAAGCTGCTTTTTATTCATTTGAGTAAACACTGTCAACTGCGACTGCTTACTGCGACTTTTTTTTAAGCTTTACTTTCTAATTCACTCATTACTTCTACTAATGCTTTCACACTATCAAGTGGCATTGCATTGTACATAGATGCTCTATAACCACCAATACTTCGGTGCCCGTTAATGCCACTAATACCTGCTTCTTTAAGCATAGCTTCAAAAGTGTCTTTTAAGTTTTCATTTTCTAGAGTGAACGTCGCATTCATGTCTGATCTATCTTCTTTAGCAGCGAAACCTTTGAATAATGGATTTAAATCAACCTCAGAATACATTAAACGTGATTTTTTTTCATTTTCTTTTTCAATAGCAGAAATACCACCTAAACCTTTCAACCATTCTAAAGTTAACATAGATGTGTAAACAGCAAAAACAGGAGGCGTGTTGAACATACTGCCTTTACTGATATGTGTTTTATAATCCATCATAGATGGAATTTTACGAGATACTTTTCCTAAAATGTCTTCTTTGATAACCACAAGTGTAGTTCCTGCAGGTCCCATATTTTTTTGAGCACCAGCATAGATTAAATCAAACTTTGAAAAATCTAATGAACGTGAAAAAATATCACTACTCATATCACATACTAATGGAATATCACATTTTGGAAATGATTTCATTTGAGTACCGTAAATAGTGTTATTTGAAGTACAGTGAAAATAATCGTAATCTTTTGGGATATCGTAACCTTTAGGGATATAATTGTAGTTTGCTTCTTTAGAAGATCCTACTTCATAAATATCATCGTAAATTTTAGCTTCTTTGATGGCTTTATCTGCCCAAGATCCAGAGTTTAAATATCCTGCTCTTTTTTCTAGAAGATTCAGAGCCACCATTAAAAATTGTGTGCTTGCACCGCCTTGTAAAAATAAAGCTTTATAGCCTTTACCTTCTAAACCAAGTAACTCTAAAGCCAAGGCTCTAGCGTTTTCCATAATATCTACAAAAGCTTTACTTCTGTGAGATATTTCTATTAAGGATAACCCACTTTCATCTAAATCAACAACTGCCTGAGAAGCTTTTAATAATACTTCTGGTGGTAAAATACTAGGTCCTGCACTAAAGTTATGTTTTTTCATTTTTCCTATCCCTAACCCTTTCTACTTCGTCTGCGCTCAGCACAGGCTCGGAAAGAGAATTAATTGGGTAAATTAAAATTAATATTTAGTTTTTCTCATCAAATTGCTCCCTTTTGGGAAGTATAAAGGATGTGATATTTAAAGATGCAAAGTTGCTAATTAATTAAGGATTTACTGTTAAGAATTCAATAATTTTTTTGTCAAATTGATGATAAAAACTTAATAGAATCTACATCATCTGCATAATCCCAAAGTTGAGGTTTTTGAGTTGCTCCAAATGCGATTTCGTTTTTTATAAATCCGTTTGAAACAATACACTGAATTTGTTCTTTTTTTGCTTCTAAGGTTTCTTTTAATCCTGATAAATCATCATAATACTCATAGAAGAGGGTTGCTATTGGTGATGCATAACTTTCATCTTCTTTAATCATAAAGAACCCATTTTCTAGCATATCAAATTCGCTCATCAAATATACGGCTTTATTATAGTCGTAATTATTTGCATATTTTGCTTTTTCAACAATAGGATGCCAATGGTAAATAGCTTCAAAAAATGTTTCAAATTTATAGCCTCTAGGGACAAAGAGTTTAGATACATTCCTGCACCCTAATCCATAATACCTAAAAATATCTTCTGAAAGGTTTTTTAATTCGGCACTAGTTTCATTACCCGTTAAAACAGCAACCGAATTTCTATTGTTTCTAATAATGGAAGGCTTGTTTTTAAAATAATATTCAAAATAGCGAGCCGTATTATTACTTCCTGTTGCAATTACGGCATCAAAGTTTTCGATTTTTTCTTCTGTAAATTTTATTTTTCCTTTGAATTGAGGTTCAGCATACTCTAAATATTTAGCTAAATATGGTAGTAAATGTTTATCGTTTGAAGATTGTTTAACCAATAGATGATGACCAGAAATAAGTACCGATAAAAAATCATGAAACCCTACCAAAGGAATATTACCAGCCATTATGATTGCAACTTGTTTTGGACTAACATTTTCAATAGAATATGGTTTTAACCAAGTGTTTAAATTGTCAAGAATTAAGGCATCAGACCATGACTTTAAGGCAAACCTAATATTTTC
>TARA_R110002073_G_scaffold127467_1_pt1 | contig 11704 bp, 6 predicted proteins | sample TARA_R110002073 | Tara Oceans TARA_R110002073 (sample SAMEA4397174) | marine metagenome | biome: Polar Biome; feature: [DCM] deep chlorophyll maximum layer (ENVO:01000326); material: water (ENVO:00002006), including particulate matter (ENVO:01000060) such as... | depth 40 m
CGTCTTAACGGCGTTCCTTCATCTGCTCGAGCCATCAATTGCCGTAGCCGATTCAGGCTCTGAATCGGCCTCCCGAACGTAATCACGAATTGCCAGGAATTCGGACACCTCCAAATTCGAATAATCTGAAATCTGGCGATTCCAGCTACGTTTCGTAGAAATGTCGACCGCAGCCTTGCTGACGCGGCGGTTGTGACGCGACAAGCGATGCTCGTCTGCATCGCCAGATTTGACGAGGATTCCGACGTATGGTCCCTCGCTGACGCGTTCGGGTTGTGATTGCAGACTCAAATGCCGGACACATACGATCTCTGCGATTCCAGCGTCCGATTGAGCGGGATTGGCTGCAATTCTTTTCGCGATTGCAGTGACAATCGACTAGCAATTTGTGGCGTTCAGACACTCCTCGCCTTATCATGGGGACCGACCTTTCCCCCCGCACAACAGACCGCAGTATGACTGAAGATTCTCCCGCGATCGCTCCCATGAAGACGAAGGCGAAGGTGCCGTTGGCTCCCGTTCGCACTCCGGTCATCCAATCCGTTTGGACTTGGTTTTGGGTGGCACTGCTTGCCGCGTGCATTCCTATGCTGGTCATTTACTTCTCGCGCATGTGGCGACTGGATCATTACCAGTACTTTCCGTTTGCGATTGGAGCGGTCGCATGGCTGGCATGGTCTCGTAGCGACCGCTATTTCTACGCTCCGTCTCGAATCAGTTCCTTGCTGCTGATCGCTGTGGGCGTTCTCGCCATGATCGGCAGCTGGAGCCTCCGATCACCTTGGATGATGTCCATCGCCTTTGTCTGCTACGCAGCGGCGTGTTTGAGTGTGATGCGCGGCCCGCACGACAAGAGCCTGTTGATCCTCGCTCTACCGTTGTTGCTGCTGATTCGCTTGCCGCTTGGCTACGACCAATTGCTGGTGATCCAACTGCAACATTTAACCACGATGATGTCGAGTTTGCTCCTGGATGTTCTTTCCATTCCGCACGCGGTAACTCGCAATGTGATCGAACTGCCAAACCGAGAATTGTTTGTGGCCGAGGCGTGCAGTGGGATCCAGTCAGTCTTTACGATGGCGTTTCTGAGCACGTTGATCGTCGCGATCAATCGTCGGAAACTGTGGCTGGCTCCGTTCTACCTGATCATCGCTCTCATTCTTGCCGCCGGCGGGAATGTTTTGCGAGTGACCATGGTCGCTGTCGCTGATCAATGGATGTCGCTTGACCTGGCATCGGGGTGGGCTCACGACATTTTGGGATACACCACTTTGGCGATTTCGGCATTCTTCCTTTGGTCATTCGACGGCATGATCATGACGCTGATGCACGTGACTGGAACGACGTCGGACGAACAACCGGACAATCCAATTTTGCATCTTTGGAATTGGTTCGTTGACGATGGCCAAAACGTTGACGCGGTGGGCGAATACTACCGCAGCAATCAGGCGGTTTCAGATTCGAAGGAGCTCGGAATTCAGCTCCAGCTAGCTCGTCTACTGCGCCGCCTTCAGGCCAAACCAATTGCAGCGGCGATGGTAGTCTTAGGGGTGGTTTTGGTTTCGGTGAGCTCAACTTTTGCAATGAAGGTCAGTGCTACGGGAGTCGAGGAAGGAGCGCAGGGCATGTTCGTTGATGGACTTATTTTTGAGCCACCAATCGAGTTTATTTCGTCTGGCACCAGCGGCTTTGAACTAAAAAATCACCAGCAAGCTCGCGATGGTGACAATCCGATCCTGGGGCAAAATGCCGATGTCTGGACTTTCGAATCACTGGTCAATGGCGTTCCGGTTCGCGGGCAGTTCGTCTTGAGTCAAACCTACGCGGAGTGGCATGAGCTTTGTCTTTGCTACGAGAACCAGGACTGGAGGCTGCTCAATCGAGTGCTGGAGTCAACCGATGCATCCGAGCCTGAAGCAGCAGATTCTGAATTCCAACCTTTCGCTTACGCTCTGTTTGGTGGTGACACCGACGCTCGCGGCCATCTTTGGTATTCCGCTATCACTTCATCTGCACGGTTTGTCTTCCCTCCCGAGCGTCCAGGACGGCTTGGCAGCCGATTCGCAGACGCCAGCGAGGGAATCGACGGAACAATCGAACCAATGATGATGCTGCAACTTTGGGTGGTCGCACCTCAAAAGCTTGATGCGTCGACGATTGATCGGATTGATGAGATGTTTGACGGACTGCGGCAGAAGATTGCGACCGCGGTCAAAGCGGCCAATGGTGGCTCAGCGATTGGAACTGCCGATCAGGCAGAAGCCAACTTGGAGGTGTCGTCATGATTCGGTACCTCAATCCTCTGCAGTGGTTCAAGTGGTTTGGACAGTGGTTCATTGCTTGGTTTCGGACGATTCCGTGGAAACGCGGGTCAACAGCGATTCCCGCGTTGGGATTGACTATTGCTTTGGCGATCTTGCTCTTCGTTTCGACGGGTGAGAATGTTTCTTGGCGGAATCAGTTGATCCGCGAACAGTTGGCTGATGCTTTTGAACGGGATGACTACAAGACAGCGGATCTGCTGATACGGCGGCAGATTGAGGAAGGTGACGAGTCAGCTGAGACGCTATACCGGTTGGCGGTGGCTCGGAATCAGCAGGATGAGACGGAGGAGGCTCGGTCGCTGATGCGTGGGTTGGTGGCGCAGCAGCGTGATGCCCGTGCGGCTCGATGGTTGTTGCAGGAGCTCTATGAACAAAAGAAGTGGGCGGACCTGGAGAATGAGGAGCAGCGAGAGTTCGGACAGTTGCTTCGTCTTTTGAGCGAGGAAGTGCCTGATGATTTGGGCATCAAGAAGGCGTATGCGGACTATCTGATTCGCACGAACCGCCAGAATCAAGCGGTGCCGTACCTGGTTCAACTTGCATCCGTTCAGCCGATGTTTGGATTGCAGGCGGCAATGATTTCCCGCCAAGCTGGCGAGGATGACGCTGCCACTCGCTACGCGGAAACGACGCTTGAAAAGATTCAGCAACTGTTTGAGGAAGAGCCGGCCAGTCCGCAGTTGGCAATGGCGAACGTGCAGGCGTTAATCTTCCTTGAGAAGCACGCGGACGCGGTTCGGCTGTTGAGCGAATCGATTGGACGAATGAAAACCAAAGAGCATCAGGCTGGGTTGCAACAGGCGATGGGCGACACCATCGTCGTCTGGATCAACAAGATTGAATCGGAACCCAACGAGACCGTGGAAGAACGTTTGCGGGTGCTGAAGATGCTGCAAGTTGCGTTGCAGTATGCTCCCAACAATCCGCGCGTGCTGAGCCTGGTTGCGGATCAGGTGCTCAAAACGTTGGAATCAGACGATAAAGAACTGGGGAAGATTCGAGCGGCACTGGTCAAAGGGTCTTCGCCGGGAATCGCGAATTTCATCCGCGGGACGGCGGCCCTGTTGAAAGGCGATGCTGAAAAAGCAATGCTCCACCTGAAGCTCGCGGTGGAACATTTGCCGCATAGCCCGGCCATCCTGAATAACTTGGCAGTCGCGATAGCGGAGAAGGAAGATGGCGATTTGGAGCAAGCCCTTCAGATCAGCGAGCAAGCGATCGAAAGTGTCTCGACACCGAATGCTTACTTCTTTGAAACCCGCGGGCAGATCCTGACGAAGCTCGGTAAACACCTGGAAGCCATCCCTGACCTCGAACGGGCTTTGGCGGAAGAGTCGCTGGCCAATGCGGCTCATGAGTCGCTTGCGGTTTGCTTTGAGGCGTTGGGGCAAGAGGATTTGGCGGAAGAGCATCGGGCGGCGATGACGGAAGAAGCCGAGACGTCCGATTGAGGTGGTTGGGTTGGGCGGGGATTTGAATCGATTGCTCAACGATCCAGGATGCTCTTAGCGTTCGCTCGTCACAACCCGCCGCGTTAGCAAGGACGCTGTGCTGGTCGCCGGCTCCATGGCTCGGCATTGCTTCCATTGCGGGATGACTCCGTTGCCGACTCAGGCTTTGAGTCGGTTCACCACAACACCAAGAGCCTTGCTCACGCTGCGGGTTGGGACTTGGAGCAGCTTGAACCGCATCACTTGCGGTCCGAATTCTGGCGGATCTGGCTACTGGATGGACGGCTCCGGTGAGATTACGTTTGAAGGTGCAGAAGGCCGATTCAGGGCCTGAATCGGCTACAGGGTTGAAGAGTCCGATCTCTCGCGGATCCGGCTGCGGAAGACCGTCGTACGACGCTGCGGTTCAGTGCACGCGTTGCCGACTCAGGCTCTGAGTCGGTTGTCCACATCAAGAAGAGCCTTGCTTACGCTGCGGGTTATGACTTGGAGCAGCCTGAACCGGATCACTTGCGGTCCGGATTCTGGCGGATCCGGCTACGATATGAGTGGCCCCCGGCGGAATTGCGTTTGAAGGCGTAGAAGGCCGATTCAGGGCCTGAATCGGCTACGGGTTTGGAAAGTTCGATCTCTCGCGAATTCGGCTGCGGAAGACGGTCGTATGACGCTGCGGTTCAGCACACGTGTTGCCAACTCAGGCTCTCAGTCGGTTCGCAACATCAAGAAGAGCCTTGCTTACGCTGCGGGTTAAGACTTGGAGCAGCCTGAACCGGATCACTTGTGTTCCGAATCCTGGCGGACCTGGCTACGGGATGGACGGCTCCGGTGAGATTACGTTTGAAGGCGCAGAGGGCCGATTCAAGGCCTGAATCGGCTATAGGTTTGGAGAGTTCGATCTCTCGCGAATTAGGATACGGAAAACGGTCGTAAGGCGCTGCGGTTCAGCACTCGTGTTGCCGACTCAGGCTTTGAGTCGGTTTGCCATATCACGAAGAGCCTTGCTTACGCTGCGGGTTGGGTGGTAGAGCGACGGGCGACGCTGATACGACATGCAAAAAGGCTGCTGTGAGCTGGGCTCGCAGTCGCATTTTTTCGTTGGAATTCGAGTCAATCTGAAGTCTTGCTGGCTCAAACAGGTTTATTGCGTGATACCGGCTTGTCCGGCTGCACTGGTGGTTGGCAACTTTGGTGCGGCCATTTGCTCGAGGCGTTCTCGGTTGATCTTGGTGGCCATCACACCTGGCGATGTGGCGGGCTCGATCGTGGTCACCAGAACCTGCGGCTGAGGTTGACCGTCCAACACATAGTTGTCGACCGCGTCTCGCACCGATTTCAGACGGGACTGGGTTTCAGCTTGGTTGGCACCGCGAAGGACGTAGATCTCTCGGCGAGTTTCAGGTGCCTGGGTGGCGATCCAGCGGACGCGATTTTGGCCGGCGGCCAAGAGGGCTCCGTCACCACCGCGGAACAGTTCGTGTCCGATCGTGTTGTGCATGCGCCATCCGTTGTGCTTCATCGCTTCAAATGGCATCACGACTTGCAGGGCGTCCACTTCGTTGAACGGGTCTGGCCATGCGACGTTGCGGTGGTAGCCGACGTGCATTTGGTGAACCAAGGAACCCCAGTCCGCCGATGCTGTTTGGGTGCGAATGCCACCGAATGCTGTCGCTGCGAGGATTGCGGCGAAGAGCAACGTGCGTTGTGTTGGGAACGTGGTCGCCATGGCGGGCAAGTCCTTTTGCAGGGCCGAATGAGTTTGAGTCGCAAGGTACTGGCTTCTCTTCGCGAATCGCGAACAGGAAGCCTTGATGCTTTGTCTCATTCGTCACGTTGTGCCCTCGACGTTCAATCGCTGGACCAGAGGGGCCCCGGCTTGCGTGATCGATAAAGTCGCGGCAAGCGTTAGGGTTGCCAGAACTCGGATGCTGTTCACCTGGGCCGACTCAGGGCCTGAGTCGGCTACGCCGGTAAACCGGACGCTTAATATACGTGTAGTCGACTCAGGCTCTGAGTCGACTGGTCTTCAACACGGAAGAGCCTTGCTGACGCTGCGGGTTGTGACATGAAGCCGCGAGTTGGGCGTCGTTGCCGTCCGAATTCTGACGAATCCGGCTGCGGGGTGATAGCCTTGCTGACGCGGCGGGTTGCGACTTGGGGCAGGGTGGACTGCGTGACTTGTCGTCCGAATTCTGGCGAATCCGGCTACGGCAGTGCACGTAGTCGACTCAGGCTCTGAGTCGACTGATCCTTAACACGGGAGAGCCTTGCTGACGCTGCGGGTTGTAACTTGGAGCCGCGAGTTAGCCCCGTGTCAGGAGTCGCTGGCTTCGGTTTCGACGACCAGCTTATGAATCGCCTCGATGGCCTGGGACTCACTGCCGTGCAGGACTTTCATGGCATCGGGGCCGCCGGTGATCTCAAACGCTTGTTCGACTTCATCGGGGGTCAGCCAGCCGCGATAGCCGTAGTAGCGGAACTCGGCCAATTTCCGAAGCGGAGTCATTGATCGGTCGCCCAAGACCTGAGCCACGCGTTTACGAGCGACTTCAGGACTGAGTGTTGGCAAATCTGACAGCGTCAAACGCTCGTCGACCACCGCCCACAGAGACTTCAATTGTTCGTCGACATACGCCGATGGTGAACCTCGACCAACACGGGTCATGCGTTCGACTTCGGTGTTGTCCATCGCGCCGGAGCTGACCAAAGTCTTGCCGGTGCGAGCGTCCATCACCTTCACACGACTGATGTTGCTGACGGCACCCATGCGGTTTTCTTTCAGCCCCACGTCGAAATGGAACAGCAAATCTAACTCCAGATAGTGAGCTGTTTTGATTGTGTCGCGCGAGTTGCCTTCTCCGACGAACAGAACGCTGGGAATCCACATGGATTGGGGTGCTTCGTCGACCGTCTCACCATTGACGGTGTGGCCCTGAGTCGTGGATTCAGCCTCGACGTCGACCAAAGCATGTCCGAATTTGCCGTCCGAGATCCGTTTTGACAGGCCGTTCTTGACTGTGTCAGCGACCAGCCCCAGGAACTTCTCCATGCGAGAATTGACTTCCGAGTCGGTCATTTCTGCTTTCGGAACCGACGGCGCCGCGGCTAGATTGCGCTGACCGCGTCCAGACATTCCCATCCCGGACATGCCCATGCCCGACATTCCCATTCCGGCCATGCCCATGTCTTCCTCGTACATATCCATGCCGCCCATTCCCATTTCTTCTTCCATGCCGGACATGCCTTCTCGCATGCCCTCATTCATTCCTTGCATGGAATTTGCCATCTCCATTTCCATGTCCATCATGCCGGAGTCCATCCCCATTCCCATCTCGCCGTTCCCCATGCCTCGAGAAGTTCCCGAGTCGGTGATGGGTGACGGATCCGTCGTTGAGGAATCACCGTGTACCCCGAGGCTCACGCCAACCCGGAGGTGCCAAAGCGGTTTTCGGAAATGCTTGCTGAATTTGATTTGATCCATCTGCTGTTCAGCCGCGTCGCTGCCTCGAGCGATGAAGCCATGGAAAAGCTGCAAAGCCAAAGGCAGGTTGCCGTATCGGTACGCAACATGGGCTTCGTTGCGAAGAACTGGCCCTAAAGCCACCGGTTGTTGCGAAGTCGACGCGGACGTTAGGACTTGTTGAACACGCTCGGCCAGCGGTGACCAATCAAGCTGGAACACTTCCAGCATCACCGTGGGCGACGGCTTCAGGTCGCCTCCACCGCGAGAGTTTGACTGACCGCCGTAGCCGGAACCGTATCCCGATTCGCCGTATGGATCCCCCATCCCTTGGTCTTCCATCTCGGCGTCATACATGTCCATGTCATCGTAGCCCGGCTCCATTTCTTCATAGCCGGAAGGGCCACCTTGGGCTTCCATTGCGGCACGCTCCGCCGCCTGCATCGTGGCCTGCTGGCCTTGGGCAACCGCGACCGACGAAAACGCGGTCGCGAAAAAGAGCGGGCCGAGCGTCGTCAAACAGATCGCTAAAGCAGCAGATTTGGCAGAAAAACGCAGCGACAGATCAGCGGGCTTTGTCGGCATGGGATGAATTGAATGGTGGAGAGGCGTTGCGGACGTTCAATCAAGCGTTTTGCTGGCAATCACGAGCGTGCGGGGCATCCCGATCGCGGTGATTCCGGCAAAAATCCGAGCAAAAGGCTACTCGGAGCCAAACAGTCGTTGTCTATAATAAGCGACGACGACGAGCGTCGGGGAACGGATTCTGGAAAACCATCCAAACAATCGCGTGACAATTCATCGGATTTTGACGCGAAAGATGCCGCATCCAGGGAACTTTCCTCCCACCCGTGACGTCCACCATAAAACGTCTGCCCATCCGTTCCGCCTCGACATGTGAGAATTCGTCACGATGCCGCGTGTTTCCCTGACGAGCCTACGACGCCGCTCCCAGAGAAATCTGTCGCGCGGGACTCGCCGTCGCCTTTCGATGCAGACGCTGGATGATCGCCGCGTTTTGGCCGCGATTGTTGGTTCAGTCTTTCACGACGCCAACGACTCTTTGAAAAAAGAAGCCGAAGAGTCGACGCTCGCGAATCGGTTGGTGTTCGTCGACCAAAACGACAACAGCACACTCGATCAGGGCGAACAATACGGGCTGACGGACGAAGCCGGTCAGTTTGTTTTTAATGGCCTCGGTGACGGCACCCACGTGATTCGTGTCTTCAACGGCACCGAGTCGCAAGTTCAAACCACGCCGACCGTGATCACGGCCAACCCGTTCCTCAGCGAAGCGGGAATCACGGCTGTCACGCCCGCCATTGTTCTCGATGCGGGAACTTCGGAAGAAGACGTGCTGCCCGCCGTCTTCGCGAAAGGCACCTCGCTCAACTCCGTGACCAGCAGCGGCTCGATAGCATCGACGTTGGATTTGGGCGTCGGCATTCAAGCGATCTGGCGTGCACCTTCCGGCGAATTGATCGCACTGGGTGACAATTCCGTCGGACACAAAGCATTCATCGTCGATGCGGCACTCACAGGATTCACTCCGTTCGAGGACAGTGACCTCGCACCGCAATTCGTCGATCACGCGATTGACGACGTCGGCCGCGGTTTGCTGTTGCAAGCGGACGACAACGGATCGTCTCAGTTGTGGACTGTCGACACGGCCAGCCTCAGCGCCGAAGCGACTGGCACATTGGTTCCAACAGACACACAATTGGTTGGCGACTCGGCACCTCGTTCCACAGACGGCCCAACCCGTTCGATCCTGGCTCGAGCGACGCAAATTGATGACGGGCAAGGTGGCTTTGCCGATGGATTGGAGATCCAGGTTTGGAGCAACGCCAGCCACTCTTTGTTGACCAACGACCCGATCATCGTCGATGGCGGTGTCGAAGTGGTCGCGTTCAGCGATGAAGCAGGCTTGTTGATCGTCCGACAATCAGATGGATTGACGGTACACGATCTCGAAACCACTGACCTGGCGACTCTTTACAGCCTTCCGACCGACGCCCCCGTCGCGATCGATGCGGCCCGTGGTCTGATCGTCACGTTGACTCCTGACTCAGTCGATCCGGTCGAGGCCGGGTTGCGATTGATCGATGCTGAAACTGGCGACTTGGTCGTCGATCTCGCGATTGATTTGTCATCGTTGAATTTGCCATCCACGTCCGGCGCAAAAGGTATATCGCTCGATCCCGAACTGCGACGCGTCGCCATCGTTGGTGCGGCCGGATTGGCGGAAATGAGCCTTCGCACGCCGGCTCCTCACCGAGTTCAAATCACGAACAACGAAGACGCAGCCCCGATCGAGTTTGGGATGCGTTTGATCGGTGCCAACACGGCACCGGATTACAACACTCCGCCAAGTTGGACGATGGACGAGGACACCGTCCTGACCAGCGCGGCTCCCGCGGTATATGGCGACGCATCCGACGCGGATGACGACGATTTCATCCTACTGCCGATGCAACCAACCAGTGCCGGAGTGTCGACGGTAACGCTCGCCGGTTCGCTTTCGTACGTTCCGATCGAAGACTTCGCGGGCGTCGATCAATTCACCGTTTGGCTGCACGACGGACGCGACTTCACCGAGCACGCGTTGGACATCACGGTTGTGAATGTGCCGGACGCTCCTGTCCAAGTTGTGCCTCACGTCGAACCGGTCCCAGAGAACATTCTGGTGAACGGAATCATCGGCGAAATCGAAGTCATCGATGGCGACGGCCAAGGCAACCACATCATTGAAATCGATGACGACCGATTCATCGTCGACGCGAACGGCAATTTGATCTTTGTTGGCCCCGACAAATTGAACTGGGAAGATGAATGGGCGATCCCGTTGATCATCACGGTTCACGATCCTGACTTCGAAGAACCTTTGGTTCACACCGCGACGCTGCAGATCACCGACGAAGACGATCCGATCGAGGATGTGTTGCCGGGCAACGCAACTGTGCGTGAAAACTTCGAAGGTGACGTCGTCACCGAGATCACCGTGGTCGATGAAGACGACGACCAGTTCTACGACTTCGAGGTTGATGACGATCGCTTTGTCATCATCAGCGGAAGCCTGCGTTTGAAACCGGGCATCGCCGTCGATTACGAAGCCGAAGAAAGCATCGTGATCAACGTCACCGTTTCTCACCTGGACGACTCGTTTGAAAAAGCAATCACCTTGCAAGTGATTGACTTGCCGGAAGCCCCCACCGGATTTGCTCTCACGCCCGCCACGGTGGAAGAACAGCTTGCCGGTGCGACGGTTGGTGAACTTCGCATCGCCGGTAACCCTGCCGCGAACAATCACACTCTGACAGTCAACGATTCGCGATTTGTGTTCGATGGATCGACGCTGAAGTTGGCAGAAGGCGTCGCGGTTTTGGTTGCCGACCAACAAGAAATCGAAGTCGACATCACCGCGAGCTCGCAATCGCCCGGAGTCGATCCGGTCACGGAAACGTTCTTGATTCAAGTGATTGAGAATGACACGCCGTACCACAACGACACCGAGCCTCACGATGTGAACGGCGACGGTGACGTCAGTTCGTTGGACGCACTCACGATCATCAACTACCTCAACACCTACGGTCCTGGACCGGTTGGCTTTGGTGATCCCGGTTTCGGTTACGACGTCAACGGCGATGGATTTGTCACCGCGTTGGATGCGTTGTTGGTGATCAATCATCTGAATCACATTTCGACGCCCGCTGGCACGGTCAACAACGGTGAAGAAGAGCCGGACGGAGAAGGCGAAGGTGAACCCGACGTCGATGACGAACTCGCCCAAGAGAGCGACGATGATTCGGGGCAACCGTTGGCGCCGGGTGGCGATAGCACAATTGGCCCGAACGCTCCCCGCGGTTTCGCTCAATCATCGCTTCGCAGCCAAGCTCGCGATTCTGTGCTGACGGACTTGACCAAATTGATTGATAGCAGCACGCAAGATCCGTTTGGAGTCACAACGGACCAGCTCGTCGATGTGCTTTCACGGGTGAGCGACCTGGGCGGCGACAACCACGACTCGGCACTCAAATTGTTGTCCGACGAATCGGACGAGTAGTCGCCGCGATAGCCGCTGATAAATTAGCCGATCGGCGTTAGCCGCGGTTCCTACCCACACCGTCGTTCTGCTTGCTTTGCCGATGTGTTCGTAATCCATGAGCGACTGCGTGTGAGTTGTGCTGAGAACCGGGTCTAACGGCCTGCGGCTAATTGGATTTGCGTTAGCGGGCTGTTGATTTAATGAGCCGTACCGCGTTAGCGGCGGTTAGTCAGACGCCAACCGGGGCTAACGCCGAATGGCACTTACTTTAGATTGAGTCTTCAGCTGCGATAATCTTGGCACAGTTTTTGCGCATTCAGGCTTCCTTTCTCAAAAAGGAGCTTTTTTGGCATGAACGATTCCGAGCGAAGCATGGAAGCCGACCAGCAGTTTGACCGTTCCTTCAAGCTGCTGCAGCAGCTTGTCA
>TARA_R110002073_G_scaffold217716_13_pt1 | contig 11697 bp, 8 predicted proteins | sample TARA_R110002073 | Tara Oceans TARA_R110002073 (sample SAMEA4397174) | marine metagenome | biome: Polar Biome; feature: [DCM] deep chlorophyll maximum layer (ENVO:01000326); material: water (ENVO:00002006), including particulate matter (ENVO:01000060) such as... | depth 40 m
GTGCACCGGATGATTCTCGATGAGGAACCGCAGGTAAAGTGGCAAACGGGTCCACCGCTTCGTACACGCTAACGGCTCGGAGAGCCGTGCGACATTGTCGGCCAGCTTTCCAAGCTGGTACCGTCTTGCACCGGATGATTCTCGATGAGGAACCGCAGGTAAAGTGGCAAACGTCTCGACCGCTCCACGCACGCTAACGGCTCGGAGAGCCGTGCGACATTGTCGAGCGAAGGGACGTTACTTCGGCAATAGCTCGAGCAGCCCTTTGGCGTCCACAAAACCAGAACGCTGCAGCTCGTTGCCGTCGGTATCGACCAACAAAATGGTCGGTACAAACTCAACACCAAACTTCTCAACCAGAACCTTGGTGTTCGCAGCGTCCATGTCCAAACGAAGCGGGACCACGTCGTTCCGCAAAGCTTGCTGAACCGCCGGGTCGGGCCACACGTGTTTGTCCATCATTCGGCAGGGCACACACCACGAGGCGGCAAAGTCGATCAACACCGGCCGTTTGAGCGTCCGAGATTCCGCAATCGCTTCGTCATAATCGCGGAACCATGTCACAGCCGCTTCAGCGTTGCGATCCGCTTCCGCCGATGCCGGTATCATGGCGTGGCTGACTCCTGGTTTGGACTGCTCGATGGCTAACGTCGCCATCGAGTCTGGGATGACATCGGGAATGGCACCGCTGCTGTGAATCCACACCGCTGCAACCATCACAATGAACACCATGATCGCGACGGCAACGATTGCACTGCGTCCGGATCGTTTTTTGATTTGACGTGAATTCATCAGACTACCTATTCCCTTTCATTTTTCGCCCGTGACGAGCGTTTAGAATCGAATGTACGCGTAACCTTGGTGTTGCAAATCGATCACTCGCGCGAACGCGGCAGCGGCGAGCAACACATCCGGATGGACATCCGCTTTTGCCCAGCCTTCCTTTTGACGCCGTGAATCACAAAATTCGACATGAACCCCCATCCGTTTCAGTTCGGAAAGCAGTTTTGTGTTGGGGTTGCCGGTATCTGTGTTCTTCACTCGGTTCCATGCTTCGTCCGTCAAAATATGAGTGGACGCATCGCCGTGAAAAACCGCTCGTAGATCAAGCTGATCCGGATCGATGCCTTGCTTTTCGTAGTACCCGCGAAGCTTCTTCAAATACAGCAGCGGCTTGCTGACACCTTCCTTCCATTCGTCTCGGGTGCATTGATAGACAACCTTGATCGGGCCTTCATACTGCAGCCCAATGACGGGCCGATTTGCGGGATCGGAATCCGAGCGAGACGAAGGGCTGTCCGTCGGTGACGCCGCAAATGCCGGCGCTGTCACACTGAGGGCAAGTACCGCAAGAGAGGCAAACGTGGTGGAGAAAAACTTATTCATCTTTGGTTTCCTTTTTACTGGAATCAGAGGAGGAGTTGACTGTGGTTTGGGGATCATCATGCTGGGCATTTTCATCAAGCAGCTCCGCTTCATGCGGATCGGCTTCGTGTTCTTGTTGGCGTCTCTTGATGAAATCCAGGTACTGCGAACGCAACACTTCGGGGCGGACGACGCACCGTACAGGCGGTTTGCCGGTATCCTTGACGTCGCCTTGATTGGCCAAGTAATCGCGGACCGCATCATGCGTGGTTTGTTCGATTTGCTTGGTTACGTGACAACGTTTGACGCGGTGAATCTGGTCTTCGGGCTGTCCCTTGCGAGCCCCCGCCGCGAGACTGTAGGACTTTTCAGGGTCCACCGGTTCTCCGTCGATCTCTAGACTTCGTAGTCGCTCGTTGGCTTTCGCGGTGGAATCGAATTGCACGTTCATGTTGGTCGACGGTCTCGCCAACCAACCGCCGTACATCCGTAAAGGATCCTTGGAAAAAACGTTCTCAAATTCGCTTTCCCAATAGTCGATCAACTGTTGGCCGTAGGCTTTTCCAACCTTGATTTCCAAATTCAGCGGCAACCAGTTCCACAAATCGGCTTCGGTGATGGGGCCTGGAGCAGTCGGCGGCGAAAAGCGAAAACCGTTACTGAGTGCGATATCGGTTCCCGCCGATTCCTTGACGGCATCGGCAATCAATCGATCCATCGACGTGCTCATCACGTTGTAGCGTTCGAGCCAGATATCGGTGTGACCGATTTCACGATTCATTCGCTCGCGGTGCGGGGCTAGAACCTCGTCAACGATTTTTTTGACTTGTTCGTCTTCGGCAAATTTGTCTTCACGCAGCTCGATCAATTCCCATTGACGATCGACGATTTTGCCCTCAGACATCGTGATATCCATCACCCCGACGAGCGAGCCAAACGCACCGGCTTCGACCACCCAAACGTCGCCCACTTCGATCGGTTCGTAAGTGCGTTCATGCGTGTCCGCCGAAAGCGAAATGTCGACACCGCGCAGCTGGCGTGTCAACGGAACAGCTTTGTGTAAACCGATGTGAGTGACAAGCACCACCACGTCGACTTTTTCTTCATTGCGAAGTTCGTCGATCAAGGGTTGCAACACCTTGGCTGCTTGAAAATTCAATCCTTCACTCATGTGCGGCGGCTGTCGCGAGGGAACGTCGGGATCGGTGAAACCGAGTACACCAATCTTTACTCCATTGACTTCCTTGACGAGATACGGTCGGAAGGACCGCTCGCCCGTTTTTGCATCAAAGATATTGGCAGCGATCATCGGATAGTTAACTTTTTCGCTGAGCGTTTGCAGCTGCTTCGCTCCGTACGCCACCGACCAGTTGCCAGGGATGGCGAGGTCAAATCCGAGTGCATTCAACGGCCGCACCATCACCTCGCCTTGGGTCCACGCGCCGGGGCCGCTGCCTTGGAAGGTGTCCCCGCCATCGATTTTGAGCATTCCGTGAGGCCGTTGGGCTTCGAGTTGCTTAAACGCTGTGGCGATGCGACTCAGTCCACCTGCATTGTGAACACGCTCTGATTCATCACCTTGCCAAAACAATTCAGGGTGCGGTTCCAGTTGTGCGTGAATGTCATTGACAAAAGCAATCGAGAACTTTTTCGTTTTCATCTTAGTGCCGTGTGTGGAGACGTTGTTGGCGGCCGAGACCGATATCGTCATGGCCAAACATCCGGCAACGGCAGCAACAAAAATGCCGAAACGATTCATGATGGAAAATTCCAAAAAAAGAGAAGAAGAAAGAGGCATCCCGAAGTCGTAAGCGACGGGGACAATTCGAGTCTTAGGCCGTTCGTGTCGTATCGCTTGCCTTGCCCGGCTTGTTGGGTTTCAGCGATTCGTAACCGGCCGCCGTCCATGCGTCCCAAGACCCTGGAACGGTCCGTGCGTCAAACCCGCTCGCTCGCAGGACGCTGACCGCGACACTGGCCCGGTAACCGTTACCGCAGTACACGACCACCGGTTTGTTCTTATCCAACTCGCGCATTCGCTTGGGGATTTCGGGCAAGAACATGTACTGGGCTCCGGGCATATGCCCCATATCCCACTCCGACGGTTGGCGGACATCGAGCAGCGTCATTTGATCGGTCGGGAACCGCTGATTCACGTCATGGACCGACATCGTTTGGAACGAATCGAATTTGCGGCCCGAGTTGATCCACGCTTTCATATCGCCATCGAGCGCGACTTTGACATTCGTCAGCCCGACACGCGAAAGCCAATCCAACGGATCCTCAAAATTTCCTTCCGCGGGCTTGATGATCGCGATCGGGCGATCAGGATCCAACATCCAACCGCCCCACATCGAGAGCACTTCGTTGTAACCAATGTTCATGGCACCCCGAATGTGACCGCCAGCAAAGGCTTGCATCAAACGGGTATCAAGCAGCTGCATGCCGCTGGACTGAATCACTTTGTCGAACGCATCAGGTTTGAGCCGCTGGACCTGCGGCGTGCCCCCCAAGATCTCAGGCCCCGCTGCATTGATTTTCTTCATTCGTGGCCAGTAATAGGGCACCGGCGGCTGAGCACTCAGCAGGGCTTCGATAAATATTTCTTGGTTGTTCATTCGCCAATACGGATTACCTTGACGTTCCTTTCCAAGCGTTGGATCCCCTTCGGGTGCTTTGATCCCGGCACCGCAGGGCGAACCGGGACCATGAGCGGGATAAATCGTCAATTGGTCTGGCAATTCAGTGAACGCATTCTGCACCGATTGGTAGAGCGACTTTGCCAGCGAATCGGTATTTTTCACGCCCATCAAATCAGGACGTCCGACACTGCCGATAAACAGAAAGTCGCCCGTGAACAATGCCCATGCTTGACCGCCGCCTTTGGACGACGCCAAATACGACATATGCTCAGGCGTGTGCCCCGGTGTGTGGATACCACGAATCTTGATGCTGCCCACCGTCACTTCGTCCCCATCTCGGATAGGCCGATCGACTTTAAATCCGTATCCCGGATCACCTTCGATACTTGCCACAATCTGTGCCGAGCCGCTGCGATCGGCGAGTTCTCGGGAACCGGAAACAAAGTCAGCATGGACATGCGTTTCCATCACATGGGTGATCGTCAGCCCATGTTTTTCCGCCAGATCCAGGTACACCTGAACATCGCGGCGAGGATCGATCACGACAGCCACCCCGGCGTTCGTATCACCGAGAAAATACGAGTAGTGCGACAAGCCTCCTGCTTTGATCGTTTCAAGAACGACATGCGGCGGTAGCTCGGTGGCGCTGCTGTTCTCGCCCGCTCGGGCGACAGTTCCGAGGTTCGTCAGCAAGGCAGTCCCCAGTCCTAAAGCTCCGGCGTGCTGCAAAACTTCGCGACGATTAAAGGTGGTCATCATTGGCTCCGTTAGATTGCGTTTGCTTGAGCAGGGGCGTCCGAGAATCGCCCCAGACACAACACTCAAAAGGTTCATTGACTTTTAATGTACGCATCCCCATTCAATCCGCCACCCCAAGACTCAAAAACTTCATTGACTCTGCGACCCACGCGGCTATGATTGCAAAGCTGAAGACCGCAGAAATTTCAGGCGGAGACGCGAAAAAAGGGAGACGTTGCCAAAACGCGTTTTTTTTTTCTGACGCGTGTTCGACACACGCTGTTTTTAGTTCCGCGTGGCTTCGTTGTGAGATCGCGGCTTGCACCAGGTGACGGCAGCGTGGCCGCACGACATCCTGCTTTCCCCCCCGAATAACATCATGCTCGACAAACAGAATCAGGCGGCGATTTACCAGCAACTTGCCGACGTGGGGGGGGCACTCTCGAATCCACATCGGTTGAAAATGATCAGCCTGTTGGCTCAGGGTGAAAAACCGATTGACGAATTGGCGCAATTGACCAATCAATCGCTTGCGGCGGCGAGCGCCAATGTGAAGGTGCTAAGAAACTGCCACTTGATCGCGACTGAAAAGCGGGGTCGCAGCGTTTACTGCTCGCTCAAAGACCCGCGTGTCGCGGAGTTATGGCTGCGATTTCGTGATCTTGGCGAAGTGGTGGTCCCCGAGATTCGCGAAGTCATGCGAGAGGAATTTGATGCCGATGAAGGCCTATCCCCGCTGACAGAACTTGAGCTCAACGCCAAACTTGATCGCGGACGTTTCAGCTTGTTGGATCTGCGTCCGGCATCGGAATATGAACAGGGGCATTTGCCCAAAGCGAGAAACGTTCCATTTGCCACGCTTGCCGAAGCGGCAGCAAACTTACCCAAATCGGCAACAATGCTGGTCTATTGCCGCGGCCCGTTTTGCGCGGCCGCCTTCGCGGGAAATCGCTGGCTTCGAGAACATCAATTCAAGTCCCAGCGTTTGCGTTTCAGCGTCCCCGAATGGAAAGCGGCGGGGCTCAGCATCGAGCGTCACTAAAGACTTGTGCGTCACTAGAGACTTGTGACTTCGCAGAGGAACATCCTAAATTCAAGCGGGATACCCCGTCACTAGTCGATAAAGCCCACTCGCACGGCTTTGACCGCGGCATCGGTTCGATCGTTGGCGCCAAGTTTTCGCAGAATGTTTTGAACGTGCTCTTTCACCGTCTCGACACTGATCATCAGCGACTTAGCGATCTCTTTGTTGCTGAGTCCCAACGCGATGTGCAGCAACACCTGAGATTCGCGGCTTGTCAAAGGCCAATCACATTTAAATTTGGTGAGGTCGACTTCATTGAGCATCTTCTCACGAATTTGATGAAACCGCCCTTCGGGGACAGCTCCTTGAGAGTTGATCGCGCGTGAGACGGCATCGATCAAACCTTGTCGCTCGGTATTCTTGAGGACGTAATCGTTAGCCCCCAGAGCGGCGGCACGAGCAATGTAGGTCGGATTATCGTAGCTGCTAAGCACTACAACCGGCACATCGAATTCGGATTGCCGAATTTTCTCTAGTAATTCGAGGCCGTTCATTTCCGGCATTCGGATATCCATAATCACAGCGGCGAAGGGCTGCTGAGCCATGAATTTCAACGCCTCTTCCGAGGTACCTGTCGACATCGCGACCTGCATGGAAGTCCCATTAAACATGCATTTTAAGCCAAAACGTGCGGCTTCGTGATCGTCGACAACCAGTAGTTGGGGGGACATGCTTGCTTCCAGAAAAACGATGATTGTGAACGTGCTGTAGAACTTGTGATGTCGACGATTGTTCACTGTTTGTGTACTCAACACTAGCCCACTTTATTCGCTAAAGCATTGATAAAAAAGCACTTACAGTCAGAACGGAGCAAAAAACCACGCCAAAGGTGGGGTTTCGGATTGCCGTAGGCCCCTGAATGCGCGTATTCGCACTTATTTGACCGGATCTTAATGGTGACCTAGATACCTGTGTTGTTCCGCATCACCGGAAACTGCTGATTTTGTACGACACCACCGCTGGCATACCTTGACCGGTATGGCGGCCGTTCCCATAGCCAATCCCGTCTCACGCCCTTCGATCTACAAATCATCATGAGCGCATCTGCATCGATCCTGTTAGTCGACGACGACCAACATCTCGCCGATTCCATGGCTCAGTGGTTGCGTGAGATGTCCAACCATGTCGAGACAGCGGGAACCTTGACGGCGGCCAAGGCGGCGCTGAAAAAACAAAAATTTGATCTGGTGATCACCGATCTTCGTCTCGGAGCAGACGACGGATTCGATTTGATCGGTTACACCAAAAAACAATATCCAGACACCTCCGTGCTGGTTATCACCGGCTACGCGACTCCGGACACGGCGGTTCAAGCGGTCCGTGCGGGTGCATTTGATCTATTGACTAAACCGTTGATCGACGACGAATTAACATTGGCGATCGAACGCGCGGTCGAGCAGCGAAAGATTGCCCAAGAAAACGAGACGCTGCGTTTGCAGTTAGATCGCCGCAGCGGGATGGAGAACATCCTCAGCCACGATTATCGCATGCTAAAGGTATTTGATGTCATCGACAGCGTGGCGGACGCGCGAGCTTCGATCTTAATCACGGGCGAAAACGGCACAGGGAAAAGTATGATCGCCCGAGCCATTCACGCTCGTAGCTCGCGGCGAAACGGCCCCTTTGTCGAGGTTGCTTGTGGGGCATTACCGGACACACTGCTCGAAAGTGAATTGTTTGGTCACGTTTCAGGTGCGTTCACGGGAGCCAACCATGACAAGCCCGGCAAGTTCGACATGGCTGACGGCGGAACGCTGTTCTTAGACGAAATCGCGACGGCAACTCCGGCGATGCAAGTCAAGCTGTTACGCGTGCTACAAGAATTCAAATTCGAGCCTCTCGGAGGCAACGAAACGCATTCGGTCGACACGCGTGTGATCTTGGCCACCAACGAAGACCTGACCGGTGCGGTCACAAGCGGTGCGTTCCGGCAAGATTTGTACTACCGAATCAACGTCGTGAACATTGTTTTGCCACCGCTGCGAGAACGTCCCGGCGACGTCACATTGTTGGTGGACCATTTTCTCACCGAGGCCGCCGAATCGTGCGGTCGCGAGATCGAAGGATTTGATCGCGAGGCCATCGCGGCTCTACAAAACTACAGTTGGCCGGGGAACGTACGTCAACTCGAGAACATTGTCGAGCGCGCTGTCTTGCTTGGCCGCGGTTCAGTATTGACGGTCGAGGATCTGCCACCAGAAGTGACAGGGCGAACATCGGACGTCGCTTTTTCCAGTTCTACGACAAGTCCGACCAGCCGCGTCAACCACGCGATCGGGCAAGTCGACGGCAAAACATTGCGTGAAGCCTTAGAAGCCCCCGAGCGAGAAATCATCCTGCAATCGCTACGTTCGCATCACTGGAACCGAGCCGCCACAGCGGACGCGTTAGACATCAACCGCACGACGCTCTACAAAAAAATGAAGCGTCTCGGCTTAGATGACCCACGTTTGCAATATGCAAATTAGCGGTTTGTCCATCTTCAATGTTTGGGTTCAAAATTGCGGAACTCGCGTGCGTGTTCCCGATCGGTTAAAAAACCCGACGAAAGTCTTGACGGCTTCCGCTACGAATTCTCGATGGCGCTATTGAGACTTGGCGCGTTTGTCGATTTCCGACAACTGAAAACGAGTGCTGACAACCGAGTGCTTTTCAGGGCCCGGACGATACTTGATGTAGGTCGTTGCGTGGAGGGTTCCATCGCTCAAACACTCGAGTCCGGGATAACCGCAGTCAAAAACATTTTTTGCATGACTATGTAGTAGTTTGATCCGGTACTGGCCAGGACGCCCTTTTTGTATGTCTTCATAGGTGCCCACCCAAGCCACAAAGTGCCCTTTGGTCTTGCTTTGCGGCGCGAGATCGCGAAACGCGATGACCCAGCGTCCATCGGGGGCTTGAACACCCATGTGACGATCGCCGGTCAACCCCCACGCGGTATCGACGGGCTCGCTCCAGGTTGCTCCTTCATCACGCGAGAACATCATCAAACTATGACCGGTGTGTGTATTTTCTCGCATCAAACAACACAATTCCTTTCCATCGGGCGATCGCAGCACGAACGGTTCGCACGGGTTTTTGCCATCGACCGCGGCGACCACTTTGGGTTCCGACCAAGTCAGACCTCCATCCGCGGTGATCGACTGTAACACACTGAGCGGCGTTCGATCTTGCCCATCGGGGCCTTTGTGATAGAGCCCGAGATAGCGTCCGTCCTGTAGACGAATGATGCTGCTGAAGGTCATCACACAGGGAAAGCCGAGCGGCGGCATTTCTTTCCACGTTTTGCCTTCGTCTTCACTCATGATGCTTGGCATCCCGGGGCCTCCGCGTTTTCCGAGCGCGGCTGAAAACACCCACAAACGCGCAACTCCCTGAGGGTCCACCATTCGATAAATGCTGGGACAATTCTGATGCGTCGAAAACCCAGGGGGTAACGAGGCATCAAGACGCACCCAACTCCGTCCTCCATCGTCGCTTCGCGCCATCGGTCCGGCTGCGCCGCCATGGTTAATGCACCACACACAAAAGAGCGTGTCGCTGCCGGGCAGCTTTAGTGTCGTGGGATGCCCCTGGTAAGTCTGCGGCGTTCCCTCGGCGATCACGAGTTGACGTTCGATTTCCCCGGAAAGATCAATCGTCGGCAAATCATCGGGGTCTCCGCCATACGCCATCGCCGCACAAGGCACCAAACAGACGAAGAACAATACACGACTCAATAAAAATTTCACTGCATGCCTCACGAAGTCTCACGGAAATATTCAGCTAACGGAACAACAGCACGCCCGATTCACTCGAAAGTAAAATCGCCAAGATGCGATTGCGTAACTGCGGGCCAGCTCGACGCAAATAGGCAAACGTCGTGGGATCGACGAACCATGATGCAACTAGCGGCCGATTGATTTTAATGAGTCGCCCACGTGAAAGCGACCAATTCAGGCCGATAGTCTATACACTGACCGGGAAAATACCGTCGGCCGAAGCCCCGGACTCACATCCTGGGGCTACCGCCTGCGGTCGCTATCGCGACGAAGAATCAAAACAGCACCCTGCGTAAACTCAATACCATGCAACGGCAAAGTTTTAGACATCCAGGGTCAGCCTGATTGCGTTAAACTGCTTGGCTAAGACTGACTTAGCCGCGGTTGGGACGGGGGACGTTTTTGCGGCCGGCTCCCTTGACCCCTTTGCGACGTTTCTTTTGGATTCCGGTCGCTTCGCTCTTGTTTGTGAACTCAACTTCCGAGATGGGTTTGCCGATGTTCTCTTTTAGTTGCAGAACGCGGTCGCGTAGCGATGCGGCCCGCTCGAACTCGAGATCCTCGGCGGCCGACAACATCTCTCGCTCGAGTGCTTCGACGTATTCCAACGTGATGTAAACGGTTTCGGCTTCGCTTTTTGCCAGCGCCGTTTCTTTTTTGCGTTTGGCCGCCTCGGAATCAATTCCCGTACGAATCGACTTCAAAATCGTCTGCGGAACGATCCCATGTTTGGTGTTGTAATCTTCTTGAATCTTACGCCGACGACTTGTCTCTTCGATCGCCATCTGCATCGATGCGGTCACTTTGTCGGCGTAAAGAATGACCTTCGAGTTCGCATTCCGAGCGGCCCGGCCGATCGTTTGAATCAAACTGGTTTCACTACGCAAAAAGCCCTCTTTATCCGCATCCAGAATGGCCACTAGCGAGACTTCGGGCAAATCGAGTCCCTCACGCAACAAGTTGACACCGACCAAACAATCGAAGCGTCCGGTACGCAATTCTTGCAGTAAATCGACGCGTTCAAACGCATTGAGTTCACTGTGCAACCAACGACAACGCACGTTTTGTTCTTGAAAGAACGTCGAAAGGTCTTCCGCCAACCGCTTCGTCAGCGCGGTCACAAGCACACGTTCATTCTTTTCTGCGCGAATGCGAATCTCTTCTAACAAGTGGTTCACTTGACCTCGCGCCGGGATCACCTCGACCACGGGATCGAGCAACCCGGTTGGACGGATGATCTGTTCGACCACTTCGCCACCGGTGCGATTCAATTCGTACTCAGCCGGCGTCGCGCTGACGAAACAAATTTGTCCCGTTCGCTCTTCCCACTCTTCGAATTTAAGCGGCCGGTTATCTAGCGCGCTTGGCAAGCGGAATCCGTGCTCGACCAAGGTTGTTTTACGGCTGCGGTCCCCCGCGTACATCGCTCGCACTTGCGAGACCGTGACATGCGATTCGTCGACAAAGGTGATAAAGTCGTCAGGGAAGAAGTCGTACAAGGTATCAGGAGTCGAGCCAGGCGGTTTGCCAGACAACGGACGACTGTAGTTTTCAATCCCCGGACAATGCCCGACCTCGCTGAGCATTTCCAGATCAAATCGCGTGCGAGCCGAGATCCGCTGCGCCTCGAGCAGCTTGCCTCGCTCTTGAAACAGTTCAACTTGTTGCGCCAATTCTTCTCGGATCGATCGAATCGCACTTTGAATACGATTCTCGGGCATCACGAAGTGTTTGGCGGGATAGATATAGAGACTATCGACCGTTTTGATCGTTTCGCCCGAGACGGGATTGATCAGCGAGATTTGTTCGATCTCGTCGCCCCACATTTCGATCCGGTAGGCGAACTCTTCGTAGCTTGGCCACAGCTCGATGCTATCGCCGCGGACGCGAAACTTGCCTCGTTCAAACGCCACATCATTGCGTTCATAAAGCACGTCGACAAACTTCAGCAACAAGTGATCGCGTCGTGTCTTCTCACCTTTATGCAGTGAAACGATCAACTCTTTGTAATCCTCGGGCGACCCTAAACCATAAATACTGCTGACCGACGCCACGATCACGACATCGCGGCGGCTGACCAGCGAGCTGGTGGTGGCCAGCCGCAGCC
>TARA_R110002073_G_scaffold214553_3_pt1 | contig 11687 bp, 4 predicted proteins | sample TARA_R110002073 | Tara Oceans TARA_R110002073 (sample SAMEA4397174) | marine metagenome | biome: Polar Biome; feature: [DCM] deep chlorophyll maximum layer (ENVO:01000326); material: water (ENVO:00002006), including particulate matter (ENVO:01000060) such as... | depth 40 m
CAAATCTTTTTGAGCAGTTTTATTTAATTTCCAATCAAAAGGAACTATATTTTTTACTGCATCCATTGTTGAATAATAAATAGCACCATCAATCATATTTTTTTCATCAGCAACTTTGTATTCAATAGATGGCAAATCTTTACTTTTTCTACTTTGCAAATAAGATTTAGAAAGAAGATTAGAATCTGATAATTCGGACTCAACTTTTTTAATAAGAGTATTAAGATTATCCATTGCTTTCTTTTTAGCTGCAAAAGGCATCTTGCGATTATAAAGCATATAGATTTTTTTCTTTAGATTTTTTATAAGATTTACTTTTCTATTAATTGTTGCTGAAGCATTCATCACTCCTCTAGTAAGCTTATCAGCTCTGCTTATCATCTTTTCATTAATAACATCAACATCTGCTACATCTATAGAAGATCCACCTCCTAATAATTCATTGTACCATTCGTCTACTATTGCATTAATTTGATTCCCAACAGTTTGTGTTTTTGATGTATTAAAAGGATCTTCTGCTCTGAATTTCATCATAATTCTATCAATAGGAGCTCCTCTGCTTCCATTTGCTATATTACCAGCGTTAATTTCTGTATCTGGATGTAAAATTTTAGAAGTAGGTTTATCAAATTCAATCTCTACTCCTTTTTTATCGTAACTATCTTTTACTTGACCAAAATAATCAATAAATTCTTGATCATTCCTCCATCGTTTTCCTTTTCCATTATCTCTATTTCTTAATTGATAATAAATACTATTATTTATATCTTGATTAAATCTCATAAATCTATCAGATCCATTAAAAGCATCAATATATTCAGTTTTCTTTTGAGCTCCTGTATTTTCATATACTGAATCTCTTGTAATTCCAAGAAAATTAGTATATTCATATAACATTTGATTAATAATATTTTTATCTAAATTAGTTAAATTAACTTCATCCCAACCGTCTTTAGTCCTTACCATTTTTCTAAATATACGAACTCTTTTATTATTACTATGGCCTGATTGTTGCATATCATTAACAAATCCAACTTTTTTTGTTACATTACCCGTAACAATTGAATTTTCTATTGTAGGAAATATAAAGTCTGATCTCCAAGATCTTAAATCTTGAGAAATTTCTGGATTTAATTTTGAATCTCCATCAATAATATATTGAGTTTCTAAAGCAGATCTTAAATAAAAATCTAAATTATCATAATCTAATACAATTTTAGAATCAACTCCTTTAATGTTAGTTTCAACTAATATTTTTGGTTTATTAAATTTTTGATTAGGTCTTTGTTCGTTAAAACTATCTATTGAAGCTTTACCTATACCTTCAGTTCCTATATTATTTAAAAAACTTAAAGCTCTTGGAACTTTTTGTACTAATCCAATACCTGCTTTAAATGCATTAGCAGTTGATGACATTTCGTGAATTGTATCATTATGTTGTTTAGGAGTCATTCCTGCGTGTAAAGGCATATCAGACATTAAATTTGTAGGATCAACTCCTTGAACAAAAAACTCTGATGATCTTTTTACATGATCCCACATATTTTCTTTATGGGAAAAGAAAAAATCTGCTTTATCAAAGTCATAATCACCTTCCATTACATTTGCTACATCAAGAGAATTGACAGCTATAGAATTACCATATTGTTCTTTTAAAAATCCCTTTAAAGACATTAATGCAAAATCATTTGGCCTTGTTCTTGGGTTTCTTCTAATCATAGCTTGTACAAAAGTGCCTTCTGGTATTTCTCCTTGTTTAACTAAAAAGTCTAAAGCGTCTACAATCTCTCCTAAAGCAACTGGATGTTGTGAGTCTTTACCCATTAATATATCCCAATGTTCTTTACCGAAAACTTGTTCACCCTTTAAATTTTCTTCACCTTTCCTTCCAAATCTCATTTCATATCCTTGTTCGGAAAGTTCTTTGATTGTTAAATCTTGTGCATAATGAGGTAACATAACTTCACCCATCATATCTTTTACGCCTTCTTTGTTTACTAAAGTAGGCTTTAATCCAAACATAGCACCGGGAATCATTATAGAATTTCCACCATACCTATGAGAATCTTCTTTATTGTATTGATTTGTAGATGATCTTTGTCCATTTATAACACTATCCATATATATTTGATATAATTTATTTTCAACAATTCTATCGCTATAACTTCTTGGATTAGCATCTCTACTATGTTTTGAAAAAGCAACTATATTATTTAAGGTGCTTGCGGATGATTCTCCAGCTTGTATATCAGCAATCATTCCTTGATCTCCTAATTGACCAACAACCCATTCTTTTAGAGCTATTGGATCTTGCATTAATTCGGATACTGAACTTAAATTAATTTCAAGTTTTTTAGAAAATTCTGATTCAAACATTCTACCAGATTCTTCATTGTTCATATAATTTGCATCTGCTTGAGATAATTTTGCTTCCATAAATTGTGGATTTTTATTTGGCATAATTCCAAGAGATTCAATTGATATTTTTCTAAGGGGAGCACCTTTTTGTTTGTTTAAGTCATTCCATTCGACATTAATTATACTTGTGTCTACTTGTTCTCCAACTGGGTTATAAACCTTAGCTCCAGTTTTTGCTAATAATATATCAATCTTTTTATTTTTATTAAAGAATCCATTTAATTCAGGGCTATATATAAATAATGTTTTTCCTAAAAGCAATGGAGAATTATCTCCTCCAGATGTTATTACAGGTTTTATTGGATTAAAAGAATAAGGATCGTTACCAGATATTGCGTGCATATACATTAATTGTTGTTTAGAAACAAACCCAATGCTATCAAAACCAGACACTTTATCATGAGCATCTCCTATTACATTGTCAAGATAATTTTTATTTAAATTGTTGTCTTTTAAAACACGAGCAACTTCATCCCTAATTTTAGCATACCCTTCATCGTTCCAGATAGCTACACCAAATCCATCGTTTTTTGCTATTCTTTTAATTGCATTTGATACTTCTTTGTTGTCTGAATAAACATCAGCTGCATCTAAAACAAAATCTTTATTATGTCTTACATATTTTTTTGTATTAAAAAGTTTTATTCTATTCATTAATTTTTGAGAATTATCACCATTTAACCATTGAATAAATAATCTATCTCCGTCAGATCCAGTTAACATTTCTTTCATCATAACATGCTTTAACATATATCTATATTCATTTTCAGTAAGAGATTCATTTTTTTCTATTTTATCATCTATTTCTTTAAATTGATCCCTAGCTAATTTGTTTAAACCTTCTCTATCTTTATAATTATTAACAAATTCTCTAAAAGGTTCGTTTAATCTTACTAAATCTTTTGTAGCTATAGCAATGGGATCCATGTTAGGAGCAATTTCTATTATTTTTAATCCCATTTCTCCATTTGTACCTACAAGATTTCTATGATCTGGAGAACCTGCTTTAAATAAATCTCTAGATTGATTAATAAATGTTTCAAAATCTTTTCTTATATCTTTTATTAAATCTCTATCAGACTTACTTACAACTTGAGAATCATTAAATACATTAACTTGTCTTTGAATTATATATCTTCCATCATCAGACATCATTTCTACTGAATGTCTTCCATCAATAATAAAATAAGGCAATTCTAAATCATTCATTTTTTGATGCAATCTAGAATATTGAACAGTTTCAGCTTCTTTTACTACATTTCCATTTTCCCATTTTATTACATCAATTTTTACTTGAGCTCTTTGAGATCCAAGAAGTTTAATAGTATCAGCAATTATATCAGGCTTAACAAAATCTTTTTCTTGTTGAGATAATTCTTTATAAGGTTTCCATTGATTATCTTTTCTTTCAACATGAATTCTGTCAAGTAATTTATTTAATATATCTACATCTAAAATCTTATTAGGTTTATCAGAATAAATAACTTCATCAAAGAAAAGTTTAATTGCTTCTGAACTTTCTTTAGAATAATTTTCCCCATCAATTCTATATCTTTTTACCCAATCTTGTAAACTAAGAGGTTTTTCTGAAGCTCTTTCTGCGGAATCTTCTAATAGATTGTCTCTGCCTTTTTGTTCTGCTTCTTTATATATTCTTTCTACATATTGAGCATCTATACCATGTGAATTCATGTATTCAGATAAATCGTCTCTTAAACTTTTATTAAACTTTTTAAGATCGTAATCAATTTTAGTAGAATCTTCCATTGATTTTATTACGCCAGATTTAGTAAGCCATTTTAAAATTATAGATGCATTTTTAGAATCAGTGTTTTGAAAAGATCTTAATTGATCTACAAAAGCATTGTATCCCTTTTTTGAAGCTCCTAATTGAGTCATGAAATCTGCTAATATTCCCCTAGAACTTTGAGAAGAGTTTAAATTAACATCAGAAACAGAAGAATGTAATAATCTCATTTCAAGCATATCTGTTACTAATATTTTATCTTTTTCAAGAACAACTAATCCATTACCATCTTTAATTATTTTTTTAATTATTTGATTATAATCAGTAGCAAATTGTAACATTCTAGAATCTGGATGACCTTTTATTCCAGATTCATCAACTAATTTTACTGTAAATCCAGTGGACTTTCCTTGAGATTCAACACCAAATGTAGCTCTATCTGTTTCAACTAAGTTAAATAAAGATTCTGCTTGACTTATGTTTAAATTAGTATCTTTTATTCTTTCATTAACTGCTTGACCTACTATTCTTGATTGTAAATAATTAGGCATTGTATCTAGATTTATTCCCCTAGACATTAATTCTTTTCTTAATTGTTGTATTGCTTCATGAGTAACTGAAAGTCTGCCTTCATTTGTGTCTGGTATTTTAAATATGTCATATTGACCTCCAATATTAGAAGCTGCTTGCATAGCATGAACTCTAGATAAAAATCTTTTATCTTTAGAAACTTGATCTGCATCCACACTTTCTCCATCTTTTTCTTTTATATCTATTTTTGATACATCATCTACTATAAATATTCTACCAATTACATCAGGGCTATGCATAATCCCCGAATTTTCCATCAACCCAACGAGTTTATCATCTTTTCTAGAAAAGGTATCAATTATTGATTTTCCTACCCTTATGGAGGTATTATGGACTAAAATATTTGCATAATCATGATATGAATCAGAAATAGAAAATCCTTCAGACATTATTGTATTATCTACAAATTTAGATTCTACATTTTTTTCAAACCTAGATACTTTTTGATATATATCTGTTAATAAAGATTCTGATTCAATTGTTTTAGTGCTTGTTCTTGGATTTGAATCTATTACAGATTTACCTAATTGATCAGATGCTAATAAAGAAGTTTGAAATCCATCTATTTTATTATACAATAAATCAAGAGCTTCGTCTCCTTTTATTGGTTTACCTTCAGAGTCTACTCCAAGTAAAGGTAATCCGCTATCATCTAACAATTCTCCATTTTTTGCTTTTTGTTTTATTTCTTCACTAATACGAATATTTTTTGGAGTAGTAAGTACGTTTACACCATCTTTATTTCTTTCCATAGATATGTTTAACGCATTTTCTGCATCTCCATTTTTAACACTTTCAATTAAATCTTTAAAAGAATTTTCAAAATTTTCTTGAGTTCTAAGGAATGTTTCTTCTACAGCTTTTGTTCTTCCTTTTTCATCTCCAAATCTTGAATCTATTTTTATTACTGCATCAGCAATTGCTTTAGCATCGGCAGATGATATTTGATCCATAGTTTTTAAATGTGGAAAATGATTTCTTAATTGAGGAAGCAACATATCAAATAATAAATTTGGTTTTAACGATGCACTTTGTTCTCCCTCTGTTAAAGTTTTAGATACAGTGTCAATATCTCCACCAATTTCTAATTCTCTTGCTAATTCAAGAACTGAATCAAATTTTGAATCATTAAATATGCTTTCAAATCTACTTTTTCTAAAATCAAAAGTAGGTATTGCAGCCATTTGATGCGGATCCATACCCATAATTTGTAAATTAGATCTTAGTCTATTTATATCTCCTTTAACATTCAAATCAAATTTTGCTGGATTAGAACGTCTTTGCACATAAGCTCCAATTAAAAAACTTGACAATACATCATTAATATCTGGATCAACATCGTGAGCATATGATTCATAAATAGAATGAGCATTAAATACAAGGCCACCAATTCCCATTCTTGCCCAATTTTCTTTTAAACTAGCAGCTTCTTCAGAAGTTGACCACCTCATCATTTTTTTACCAAAAATAGTTCTTTGTTTTTCTAATAAAGATTCCAATGCTTTTTCAGCTTGATCTCCATAAATATCTTTCATGTCATCCCACAATGAATCTGAATTTAAATTTATATTTTGAGGTTTTTTACCTCCATAAGAAAGTGAAACGTGGGTGCTGTCTCCATTTCTTTTTAATTGTTCTCCTAAAAATTTAGCTCTTGATCTTAATTGCTCTCTGTCTAAATTACCAAAAGCTCTTTTTGAAAAGGTTGCTTTTAATCCAGTCATAAAATCTTTTTTAAAGGAAGCAGCTTTTCCTGTTGGTTTTATCCATGCTACCTGCCCAAATAAAACACCAGTGGTAGCTCCCCATAAAGGAGCTGTAATATCATAATGTCCATCTTCAATCATTGTAACACCTTCAAATATAGTGTCAATAGCTCCAAACATTACTGTATCGTTTATAGTATGTCCTATTACTTTAGCAAGTCTTGGATTTGTTATAGACATTCCTCTAGCTTGCATAAGACCCATAAAATCCTGTATCGGTCTATTAAATATATTATCTTTAAACATTCTTTGTAAAGAAGCAGCTTGTGCTTCAGTCATTTTATTAGATTTTACTGCATCATCAGCGTATTGTGCTAAATACTTTCTAGTTTTTTGTTCAAATTGCAATCCTTTAAGCCTAGGATCAACTTGAGCTTGCCTAACTAAACTTCTATAACCTGTAGTTACCTCTCTAGTTGCTTGCCTGCTAAGACCTCCTTCTTTAGCAGATTGCTTCATTCCCTTAACTACACTTTCAACGCTTTCTTTTTCAATTTTCTTTAAAGCTCCTTTACCTAAAACAGGTAATGCTTTTTGAGCAATTTTAGCACCTACTTTTATTGGAGCACCAGCAACAAATCCTGCAAACCCACCAATAGCTCCTGTCCATTTAGCTAATGGGTCTTCAAAATCTAAAAATTCTTCTTCTTTTACAAGAGCTCCCGGTACTCCGAATAATCCAGTATCAACTAAACTCCACAACCCTACACCAACAGCATTTAACATAGTTGATTCATTTCTATCGTTAACTGATGTATCGTACCAATCTGGATAAGACCAAAATTCTTCTTCAGATGATTGAGGAGATGGTGTTTGTATTGGCGTGCTAACTTGAGAAGATCCGAGCCTATTTGCTCTAGCCTTTCTCATAAATTCTTCGTTCAGTTGTTCAAGAATTTTATCAGGCATTGAATTATCCTTTTGATTCCTTTATTAAAATAAAAATGGATCTACAAAATCTATATTATCAACGGATCTAAGTTTTTTTTGTTTAATTATTCTTTCAGCTTCAGACTCAGACACTTCTAATAAACCTGCTACGTCTTCAATTTCATCAAATTTTGCTTTTCGTTTCGATTCTTCGGATTGTTTTTGTTGTAAACCAAGAATTTCATTTCTTTTTTTATATCGTTTTTCTTTAAGTTCTCTATATTTTTTTGATCGAGCAAGTCCTTTATTTCTTATTTCAGATATTTGATCATCAAAGATTTTTAATTCATCAGAAAATTGTTTTAATAGTGAATCATTAGAATCACCAACAACGCTTCTATATTCTTCAATTAATTCTGGTAATTTTAAATACATTTCTTTTTCTTCATCTGAAGCCATTCCTACATCCATTTTTTTCTGTAATCCACTAAATTTAACTTCAGCCATTCTTAAAGCTTCTGTAGTATCATTTAATTCAATTTGTTGAGCAGATACAGGTTGTGAATCTAATTTTTGTTTAAATTCAACTTGTTCAACTTGACTCTCAACATCAGAATAAATTCCAATATCGCTTTGTATATCATAATCACCTTTAACAAATTCCATATACTCTTTACTAATATATTTTTCAGATTGATTTGCTTTTTTAGCTGATAGCATAATATCTTTTAATCCAGATTCTGCTCCAAGTTTTCTAAAGGCTTTAAAGATAGCTGATTGAGAAGAAGATGCTTCCCCTTTTTGAATAGCTTGTCTAGAGTCATAAATATTAGTTGCTAAATCTAAAATTGCATTTGGGTTTTGAGCATTATAATAACTCCATACAGCACTTGCAATTGATTCTGAAGAATTTTTATCAATACTTTCACCGAAATAATCTTTTTTTCTTAACCTTTTAGCCATAGCAGTAATAGATTTTTCTACAGGGTCTCCTTCCTTTGGTTCTTGATATATCATTCCAAGTCCAGTTGATTGTAAAAATTGTTCTGCTATTTTTGGTTTTTCTTGTTGTATTACTTTACTAGCAATTTCTAAGCTATCTCTAGCTTGTGATATTTTTGATTGTTTTTGTTTTTCAGCAATTTCCATAAAGCCTAAAGCTGATTGTACATCAAACCTTCTACTGCTTTCTTTGCTTTCTAATACTTGATTAACTGATCTTAATATATCTGCTGCTGTAGCCATTATCCAAAAAATCCTTGATTAGATTGTTGAGTTGCTAATCTTTTCATGTTTTCATATCTTTTTCTTTCTGAAAGCAAGTTTGCTTTTTCTTTTTCATAACTTGAAGCTAAAGAACCTTGCTTTGAACCTAGAGTAGAAAGCATACTTTCTTTTACACTGCTATATTTTGTTTCAATCTTATCCCACAAAGAACTTTCTTTTTCTTTTAAACTTCCAGAAAGAGCTAAATTTGTTTTTCCAACTGCTTCAGATGATGCTTTTTTTATGTCTGATTTTTCTATCCCAGTTGCTTCAGCTAAGTTTTCTACTTCCATTCCGTATTCTGTTACATTAGCTTGAGTTGATAATCCATATGATTTTCCAAGCTGTTTTTCAGATTCTTCTACAGCTTGTATTCCTTCATTAGCTAACATTATTTCATTTTGTGCTAAATTTCGTTTTTCTTGAAATCCAGAAACAGCTGAATAAGCTCCCATTCCAATTTGAAATGCAGTAAACGGATCAACAGGAAATTTTTCTTCTAATCCAGTTTCTGGGTTAATAGTTCCAGAACCCATAGCGTCTACTAATTTTTCACCTTTCATTCCGTACATATTCATCAACATCTTTTCTTTTGGATTAACGTGCCATAATTCACCCTTAGATGTTTTTGCTATATCTGAATCACCATATCTGCCTTTTTTAGCTAATTTGGATAAATGATTATCTGCTAATGATTTAGTATTCATCATTCTGCGTACTCATATAACCATGATTTTTGTTTTCCATCAACTTCTCCATATATAGTGCTACCAATATCAAAACCTCTTTCTTTTGCCATTCTAAAAGCTTGACCTGTTTCTGTTGTTTTAAATGGATTTTCTAACGTTGATCCTAAATCGTCTTCTTTTCCCATTCCTAAAACTTTCCTAAGTCCCTTTGTTAATGTACCTGCTATATTAAAATTATCAGAATTAGTTGCTTCGTCAAGTAATGTAGGAGTTTTAAATTTTTCTAACATTGAAGAATCTCCTCCATATTTAGAAATTCCAGCCGATAAAGTTACATCTTCTTTACCTAAAGTATAAGAAGAATCTCCTTCTCCAAACCTATATTGTTTTGTTTGAAAAGCTTTTTCCACTGGATTTAAATCTTTCCATAATTTTCCTTTAGACCCAACTTCTACAGACTGCAACGGAGATCCATCTTCTCCTAACATTTTTTCTACTCTAGAAGTATCTAATTTAAATTCTTGTTTATCTTTATATCCACCCCACAATGTACTTCCTAATTCTGCAACTGATAAAGCTGTGTCAATAGCAGTTTCTCTTTGTTCTCCTCTTATTGCAGAAGATTGTCTTTCAAAATCAATATCTCCATATATATCTTGAAATAAATTTTTACTAGATTCGTATTCTCCAGAAGATTTTCCTGCACTTAATGCAGCTGCAAATGCTTTTTGTCCGTTAGCCATAACTTTATCCTAATTTACAAAATTATTTTATATTGTTCTACTCGTTTATTTATCATTATGAAGAATGAGAACTTGCATCAAATTTTACTTGAGCTGTCTCTCCAAATGGTTGAAAAAATATATTTACTCTATTTTCAATATCTACATATTTTGTACCACTACCACTAACTGTATAAGAAAATAACTTTAAACGTACCACTAAATCATAAGATGTTACATTGTGAGAAGGCGCTGAACGTACTGTTACGCTAGGGTCACCAGCACTTTGACTATTTTGATTTGCATCAAAAGCATGATATCCAAAAATATCTACATCAGCTAAAGGACTAAACCATGTATTAGATGCTACAGCACTTAAATCACTACCAAAACTTAAATTTGTACCAGAGCCAGCATCATATTTACCTGTATTTATCATGCTGTCTGTTGAAAGTTGGTTGTCACTTAATTGTGTTTGAGCATTAGAAGTATAAGGATAAACAACAGCAACTGGTGTCTGACCTGACTCAGGGGATGAATCGTGAAAATATCTAGTTCTATCCATTCCAGAAGCTGAATAATCCCAATAATCTGTACTATGTCCATAAGAATTATTATGCCTTGATAAAAGAGTGTATCTTACAAAACTTTGACATTTTGGATGTATCCAACTATCAGCCCATTTATTAGGGTCTTCATCAGAAAAACCTTGAGTCCTCAACTCTCCTGTTGACCAATACTCACCCTCTTCATTTGTACCACCGGCCGAGTTAGGAGGAGATGTGTTAGAAGTTATAGGAATTGCAGCTCCTAAAGAAGCAGCTGATGTTACATGAAAGCAACATACATCATAATCACCAATTGATTTATTTCTACTTGTTCTAAGTTGACCAGCTGCATTCCCTCCCGCAGGGTCATCTACTGGACTACTTGCATTGATAAAAGGAGTGGCGTTCATCAAATCGGCTGGTATATCTGCGTCTGTCCCTCCATCAGTCTGAGCCGGGTTCCAATTTTCAAAACAAGCATCAACAAAGTCGTCTTTACCTGTAGAATTTCTTACAATAACATATAATAAACCAGTAACAATTCTATCTTTAGGTATTCTCCCAAAATAATCAACTGTAGTTGTAATTAAAGACCCCATTATTAATACCAACTATTATTATCAACATTAGTACCAGGCTCCAATGCGTGAAAACCAACACAACTAAAATTTTGCTGATAGTCATCTACTCCACTTGTATAATGACACCCATTAGTAGGTAATACATATAAAGAATATGGATTAGTAAAAGCTTGAGCATGATTTTTAACCCTAAGACTATCTTCTGAGCCATCAATTCTAAATATTTCTGCATTACCAGCGTCTTTAAATACTGCGTCTCCAACATTCCCCCCAGTATCAACAAATAAATTTAATGATTGCTGACCTCCATCTGAAAACACAAAATTACCACCATCTGCATTAAATTCAATATCATCTGAACAATCCAATGTAAAAGCTCCTGTTACAGCTAAAGTTGGAGTACTATCTAAATCCATCCTAAATCTTTCTGAACCAGCATCTTTAAAATATATATCATCTCCCGCAGCATCTAAAACGATATCACCGCTA
>TARA_R110002073_G_scaffold17973_5_pt1 | contig 11684 bp, 9 predicted proteins | sample TARA_R110002073 | Tara Oceans TARA_R110002073 (sample SAMEA4397174) | marine metagenome | biome: Polar Biome; feature: [DCM] deep chlorophyll maximum layer (ENVO:01000326); material: water (ENVO:00002006), including particulate matter (ENVO:01000060) such as... | depth 40 m
TGCTGTCGAGAATACGTAAATTATAATCGGTGCCAGCACAATCAGCGTCGGCACCTGGGCTATGGCCAGGACCAGGACGATGACGGTCAGTACAGCCGCAGCCGGCACCCCCATTACAAACAGGCCGATGGCGATAATGATGGTCTGGATGACGGCGACACCGACCACGCCCTGCAGCACACTGCGCACCGTTGCCACAGCCAGCGGCGCCCATTCACCACCCGGACTGAGACCTCCTACACGCACGAAGAAGCGGTGTGCTGCTGAACCACAGCTCTCGGCAAACGTCATGAAACCGCCGGCGATGATCAGAGCCACTACCAACATCAGCACACCGACCAGACTGCTGCCGATCCGTTTGACCACACCACCGGCGACTTCTTTCAGTTGCGTGGCATTGTCCGCCGCGAATTTTTCAAGATTCGTGCTGGCGTTGCTCCAGACTGTGTACAGGCGTTCTCCAATCAGCGGCCAGTGCTGTACTTTTTCCGGTGGCGGAGGCACTTTATACTGCCCCTCCTCCAGCGCCACGCTGGCCTGCTTCAACCCACCAATCGTCGCATCCATTAAAGACCAGGTGGGCACCACCAGCGCAACAATAAAAAACAGGGTAACCAGGGTAGCGGCGAGCCCACGCCGACCGCCAATTTTTGACTCCAGCCATTTCACCAGTGGAAAAGCTGCCATCGCGATAATCGCTCCCCACACTATGGGCGTGGTAAACGGCTTGACGATATCGTAGGCCAGGATCAGCAACACCAGCAACAGGCCAATGCGCAGAAATGACTCGATCATATTGCGCACAAACAGCGGCTCGTACCCCGCACCAGAATTTCTATCTTCCATACTGCTCTCCCTATTTGTATTCAAATTCTACTTTTTCGCGCGCTTGCTGACCCGTCCAATCATACTGGCGACAACAACTGCCATGTAAAAGGTGCCTGTAATCGCTTCCAGATAAGCCAGTGTTCGAGTGACGGGGATCGCCGGCGAGATATCGCCGTACCCCACCGTCGACAACGTAACGTAGCTGAAATAGGTGGTGATACCGAAATTGTCATGCCAATCCTGGTACTCGATCCCGTGTATGCCTGCAGGCCAGATTTCCAGTGCAATCAGGTACAGCACTGTCCAGATGAGCCCCAACAGCAGATAGACCGCCACAGTACCGGCAATCGTATTGGGCTCAATATCACCACTGAACAGCACCTGCCGCGCAGCCGCATAGGCTATTCCACAGTAGAAAACCAAGCTCACACCCAGCCCTATCAGCGGTTCAGCCGACCACTCGGTGAACTCGCGCAACAGATTGCTCAACATCAACAGAACCAGCATCACGCCTACAAACAACCGCCAATGCCTCGACAGGTTGAGGCTGAAATACGCCACCAGTTGTGTCACGAACATGACCACCTGCAAAAACAGGTGGTCCTCCCCTCCCGGAGTAGAACTCACGTAGGCAGACGACAACAGCAATATCACCAGGCTTGCGGTGAAATAGTAGAAATTATTATGTGAATCGACACTCGCCAAAATCGCTTCCTCTCGTGTTCCCGATCTCAGTTAATCCGCCATCACCATGACGGAGGCCGTCAGGCCAAAACGCAGTTCCACATCGGTTGGAACATGCTCCAGCTTTATGCGCACGGGAATACGCTGAGCCAGACGTATCCACTGAAACACCGGCTTGATGCTGGGCAACAAATTGAAGCCGGTGTTACCGTCTGCAGGTGCTATACCCCATCCCAGTGACTCTACACGACCTTGCAATGGGGTATCGGGATAGGCCATCAGTGTCACCCGCGCCGGATCGCCTATCTTGAACTTGCCGATCTGGCTCTCGCGAAAATAGCCGAATACCCAGAAACTGTTGCTGTCCACCAGCGCCAGTATTGGGCTATTGGCGACCGCCTGGGTACCGATCTGGAAGTCCACATTGGAGACATAACCGTCTACCGGTGCATGGATCTGTGTATAGGCAAGATTGAGTTTGGCACCGCGCAAGGTCTCGGTAACCACATCAATCTGGCTCAGCGACTCCTGGTAGTTGGCTTCACGTCGATTGAGGTCCTTCTGCGATACAGCGCCAGGGTCCCTCTTGAAAATATCCTGCAGGCGGTCGTACTCAATACGCGCCGCGCGTGAACTGATTCGGGCGCGCTGCAAATTCGCCTCGGCCTGCGAGATGGCGATCTCAAAGGGCTCCCTGTCGATCTCAAACAGCAGATCGCCACGGCGTACATACTGGTTGTCGATGACCACAATCTTCGTCACCATGCCCGAGACGCGTGGAGCGATCTGGATCACATGACCGCGCACCTGCCCGTCTCTTGTCCACGGGTTATGCAAATACTCGTCGAACGCCTGGTAGGCATACCAGCCCACCAGTGCAACCAGGAGCAGATTGATGGAGCCCAGAGCGAATTTCTTCATTAACTGCACCGATTGTGCCTCTCTATATCCGGATCCAATATGTATTCATCAGCACCATATACAACAGCATCAGCGCCAGGAAAGTCGTGGCAGGGAACATGATATAGCGGCTGAGGCGCAACTTGTTCAAAAGGATAATACTTATCCACGCCCCCAGCAGCGCTAATGTAAATACCGGCAGCATGGGTGACAGGTAGACGTCACCCAAGGCCAACTCGTGCGGCACATTATTCACTGCGATCTTCCCCGCTGATTGTCCGCGGCTGCAGATAATCACCCCAGTCCGTGCGCGACTCCATCTGTTTCACCGTGCTCGGGTCTACCACCGGCTGGTTCCGGAAGGGCTCCCAGCCACCGCCCAGCGCCTTGTAAAGTGCAACAACCTGGTTGGCAATACTGCCGCGCGTCTGCGCATACGCATCCTCGCGCAAGGTCATTGTCTCCACCGTACTCAACAGTCGTTGATAACTCACCAGACCGTTATTGTACTGGTTGAACGAGATATTGAATGCCCGAATCGCCGCTTCAACGGCACTCAAATCGAATTGGCTCTTTTCTACATTGTTGTGATAGCCCTCAAGTGCATTCGACACTTCGCGAACCGCCTCCAGCACACCCTGGTTGTAGTTGGTCAGGCTTTCCTGGAACAGTGCGTCCTCGATACGCACGCGGTTGCGGATACGACCATACTGGAAAATATTCCAGCTAAACCCCGGCCCGATGCTCGCGGTAACTGAATCGGAGAGATCAAAGCTGTTGCTGGAGCGAACAGTTTGACTGACACCAACAGAGCCGAACAGGAAGAACTGCGGGTAGAGGTCGGCCTCAGCCAGGCCTATTCGGGCACTTTGGGCGCGTGCCTGAAGCTCTGCAACCTGTAGATCGGGACGTCGCATAACGACTTGTGCATCGACTGTTTTTTGTAGCTCTGGTGCTACAGGAATCACAGAATACCGGGCATAGTGAGCAGCCACATCGCCAGGTCGACTCACATCAACCAGGCGTTTCTCAAAGTCTGGCACTCTTGGCACCGCAGCGGCGGTGAGCAGTGGCTCCATCTCCTGTGGCGTGGTACCGATCAGCACAGCAATCGCATTGCGGGTCTGCAGCCTGACGATATTCAGCGAGGGCAGAGTCGATTGCGTGGCATAGAGCTGTGCTTTCGCCTGCTGCACATCCAGCTCCGACACATTGCCGGCATCGAACTGGACCTGTGTCATATCCACAACGCGCTGCTGGATCGCAATATTCTGTCGCGACAGGTACATCCGTTCCTCGGCGGTACGATAATTGATGTAGTTGCGCGCGATCTCCGCACTGATGGAAACCAGCACATCGTGGTAGGAGGCGATGGAGGCGTATAGACTGGCCTCACTGGATTCGATACCGCGGGCATACTTGCCCCAGATATCCATTTCCCAACCGACATCCAGGCTGGCACCAGCGGACTTGAACCAGTCCTCGTTGCGGTAAAGCCCCGTGAAATTCCCATCTACCTGCTGTTGCTGCGGAAACAGCAGCGCGTCACTGATACCCAGGGCGGCCCGCGCCTGCACTATGCGCAGACCCGCAGCCGCTATGCTCAGGTTCTGCCGCGCGCCCCGCGCAATCAACTCGTTCAGATCGGGATCATTGAACAACTTCCACCAGGCGCCCACCTCCCGCGTCGCCTGGGCGGTTTCCTCGTCGCTCCACGCAGACGGCAGTTGCGGTTGCGCCCCGGGCTGGTAATCGGGCCCCACCATAGTGCATCCGGCCAGAAACACCACCAGCACCGATAAGCAGACCCCACGCATCGCGGTGGCTCTCGAGCCCGACAAACATGCTAGTACTAGAATCGTGTTTCCCCCATGCGTTGCCAGTCAATCGCCTGTTGCGCATCGGCGCAATCAAGCAATCCCAGGTAGATCGACGCCTGCAGATTCAGGTAGACATAAAATTGCGCCAGTTGGTGTGGATCATACCGGTCCAGGTAATCATCGCCCAGCAGTTCATCGAGTCGCTGTTCAATGTCGGTAAAACGGTCCTTGATCCCGGCTATCTCCGGTACGCGACCGAGCTGCGCCAAACTATCGCACAGGGCAGCCATGGATTTCACGCCACCTTTGCCTGTTGCAGCAGCAATGAGGCTATTTTCGCTGAACTCCCGATGACGTAAAGCGAGAGCCTGGAGTTGCGCGTACAGCAGTTCGCAACAGCTGTTCAGTGCAGCGATCTGTTGCTGGCCATTCCCGACCAACAGTGCGGCATCTATCTTTGGTCCCCAGGCCTGCATTTTGCCGAGCAGAGCCGTGCCGCCAATCAAAAAATTTCGCGGCATCATGCCTGCTATATATCCGGGGCGGGCATGATGCCTCAAACATCTTGCACACAGCCTGAAAAACCGCCGTCTCAGACTGGGATACAGGTGTTCGGGTTTGCTTGAAAAGGGAAAGTACACCGCGATAATCAGGGTTGCACACACCATGTAGAACATCAAAATGCTCAACAAAATAGCGTCCATCTGGTAGTTCATGGTGTTTTGTATACCCAGCGTAAAAAGCCCGAACAAGAAGAAAATGGAGACAGGCCCCTGGAACACATAAAACCCGATGAAGGCATAGGCGAACAGGAAGGCGGCCAGTTCCAGCCAGTGCGTCATCTGTGGTAGCAGGAAGACATAGGCGGGCAGTGCAAACAGGAACCCCAGCGAGAAAAGTGCAAAAAGCAGTTTTGGTGTGACCGGCGTAAAGGACATCAGTGGAACCAGGATCGTACATAGCGTCACAAACATAAATCCCCCGGGGGGATTGAAATTGATCCAGATTGCAGTGGCAATCCAGAAGGTGACAAACACACGCAATGCGGTCTTCAGGTTTTCCAGGTCAAGCCAATTGAATGCTGGCTTGCCACGGGGGACCGCCCCGGCGCGGAGTGGCCCCCGATCAAAAAACAGGCTGTCCAGTGCGGCGAGCAATGCCAGTAGTATGCGCTGGAGTTCTTCCAGCAGTTCAGCATGCGACGCCACAGCCGCTACTTCCAGGTGTGCCGCCTCGCGCAATTTTTCCACATTGAATCCGATCGCACAGGCCTGTGCCGGCCTGGCACCGCGCCGGCCCTGCCACGCGGAATCTACCTCGTCGAACAATGTCTCCAGATGATCCACAACGGATGCGTAGTTGTTGATGTAAGCACCAAGATCCACGGTATTTCTCGAGACCTGTTTTAGCGCGGGCAGCAACAGCGCCTCCATGTCCTCGAAAGCCCTGACGACTGCGTTCCATTCGGGAAGGTAATCAGTCACACCATCGGTATGATTTTTGACAGTAGCAAACTGGGCCTGAAAAGCCTGGCTATCGGCCAGCAGCCCGGTGAGGAATTTGTCCAGTGGCGGCAACGGCCCGTTGGCGCGCAGCACCAATCGACGGAAGGCGGCCTGGTAGTGGCTTGCCATCCCCGACGCCAGGCTACGTGTGTTATCAACGGACCTGACAGGCCACAGCACACTGGCCACCACGGTGTAGACAACAACACCAAAAGCCGTCATGAAGGCGCGATCCGCTCCGTAGAGGAAGGCGCCCTCGGCATCGCCTCCATTGAATACCATCAGCGTCACCACGGCGGTGAGCATGAATACCGTACTGTCTCCCTGATACGCATTGTAGAGATAGAATATACCCGCAACGGTGCAGGAGACCGCCAACAGATATACCATTCTCTCCTGCGGGAAGAGCGCGATCAGCGATAGCCCCAGCACAGCACCCAGCACCGTACCGAGCACCCGCAACACACCCTTCTGTAACGATTCGGACACCATGCCAGTGGCAGCGATCAACATCACCGTGGTAGCGGCCGTCTGTGGCTGCGGCCAACCCAGGCTCATGGGAATCAGGTAAGCGAGCGTCAGGCTGAGAGCGGTCTTTACTGCGTACTGTAATTTTGCCCGGGAGGCTGCAGCGGCGATTCCGGATTCATTCATTGTAATCAGGTTTCGAAAAGGGTGGCGGCAATAGCTTGCATGCCAGGGCTTCGGGAAAGCCAGTATGCAGCACAACGGCGCAGGATGACACACTGGCAAAGCCCGATCGGATACGGCGCCGCCGGCGCCGTCACACAGATGCTTTCTCCGGCCCACGCTGCTATCCTTTGCGCAACAATAAAATTGAGAAATTGCAATGGGTCACACTGTCAATGCACTGAAACCTCTGGGCAATATCTTTTTTATAAGTCGACAGCAGGGTCCCGTAATGTTCTTACAGAAGATACTCTTACTCACAGCCACATTGATGCTTTCGAGTGCCGGCCATTCAGAGTCAGGACCTCTGCTTGATACCGACAACTTACCGGACAACACAGCGTCCGCAGAGGACGCCAAGGTGACGCTCGCGGAGCCAGGCAATGCGCCACCGCCATTCCAGCGCACCGAGCAGCGGCAACCCTGCAGCAACTACACTGCCCTGCGGCGGCCCTTCTTTGGCGATTTCCATGTGCATACCGCGTGGTCCTTCGATGCCAGCAGCCAGGATACCCGCAACAAGCCGGCAGATGCCTACCGCTTTGCCAAGGGCGAGGCTCTGGGCATTCAACCCTACGACGACAATGGCAACGCGAGCCGCACGATCAGGCTCGATCGGCCGCTGGACTTCACCGCCGTCACCGACCACTCCGAATTTATGGGCGAGATGCGCATGTGCACTACCGAGGGCTCACCGGGGTACTGGCACCCGGTGTGTATCGGTCACCGCTACCTGCCACGGGCATCCTTTTTCACGTTTGCTGCAATCGGCATGGCCTACAAAAGTCGCTGGGGGTTCTGCGGCGACAACAACGAAATTTGCTTCGCCGAGGCTGCGGACACCTGGCGGAGTATCCAGCAGGATGCAGAGCAGGCCTATGATCGAAGCAGTGATTGTCGATTTACCAGCTTCGTCGGCTACGAGTGGACGGCCAGTGCCGAGACTGGCCAGAACCTGCACCACAATGTGATTTTTCGCAACGAGCAAGTGCCGGACCGCGCATTGAGCTGGATCGAAACGCCGTCGCAGGTGCAACTCTGGGATTACCTCGATGACGAGTGTGTGGCGGACAAACCGGGCTGCGATGCCGTGGTGATACCGCACAACTCCAATATCTCAGGTGGCCTGATGTTTGAAACTGCACGCATTACCAACAAGGATGTCCCCGCAGAACCAGTGACAGCCGATGAAGCGCAGCGCAGGGCGCGCTGGAATACCCTGTTTGAAGTGATGCAGCACAAGGGAGCCTCGGAATGCGACAGCCGCCTGCCGGTCTGGTCTGAAGACGAGTACTGCAATTTTGAGTTGCTGGGCTACGATCGGTTCGGCGGCAAGAATACCGGCCAGACGCGTTTTGCGGCATTCGACTGGCTGAGCCCACTGCTGGGCGAGGATATGATCCCTGTGACCACACCACCGGCGCAGACCAACTTTTTACGCTATGCGCTGAAAAAGGGGCTGCAGCAACAGCGGGAACTTGGCGTCAACAGCTTCAAGTTTGGCCTGATATCCAGCACTGACACTCACATCGCCGCACCCGGACTTACCATGGAGAAGAACCATCCAGGGCACGGCGGTGCCGGTATGGGTGCCCGTGAGGGCGTCCCTGCCGGCTTGCCGGATGAACTGGAATACGGCCCCGGCGGCCTTGCCGTGCTGTATGCAGAAGAGAACAGTCGAGATGCCCTGTTCGCCGCCATGCAGCGGCGCGAGGCTTACGCCACCAGTGGTACGCGGCCGGTCTTGCGTTTTTTTGGCGGCTGGAATTACCCCGACACACTCTGCGCGGCCGGTGACATGGTGGCGCAGGGTTACGCTGGCGGCGTACCGATGGGCGGGGACTTGCCGCCTCCTGCAGCGGCAGACAGCGCACCGCGTTTCATCGTATCCGCCAGTATGGACAGTGGCACGGCTGAATACCCGGGCAGCCCACTGCAGCGCATTCAGCTGATCAAGGGCTGGTACGAAGACGGAGAGTTGCACGAACAGGTACTGGATGTGGCCGGGGGCGAGACTGGTGCCAGTGTCGACATCAACACCTGCGAGCCCTCCGGCGAGGGCCACCGCCAACTGTGCAGCGTCTGGCAAGACACCAACTTCAACCCGGGAGCACCTGCATTTTACTACACCCGAGTGCTGGAAAACCCGACCTGCCGCTGGAGCCAGCGTCTGTGTGCCGATGCCGGGGTACGCTGCGACGACCCGCAGACTATCCCCGAGGGCATGGAAAACTGCTGCGCTCCCGAGCACCAGAAAGTCATTCAGGAGCGCGCCTGGAGTTCGCCGATCTGGTACACGCCGGCGACGTGAAGAGGCCTCGGCCGTATTTTTTTAAATGCTGCCATGGGCGCTGCGGGGAAAGATACGAGACTGGAGGGTGGTGGCGAGAAATTTTCCACACTATACTGACCGGGCAACCAGGTAATCCTGGGGGGGCACAAAGCCAGCGGCTTTTGCTTCCCTGATACCCAATAACGAACAGACCGATCCAGGTATCCAATCATGACAACACGCCAAATACTACGCACTGTGGCGCTGCTACTTTGCCTGCCCATCACCAGCGCTTTCGCGCAGGATGATTCCGATGCCGACGCCTCCACCAATATCGTGGAGGAGCGCGTCACCGTTGAGAATGGACTCGTTGAGGTGTGTGGCCAGGGCGACGGTCTCGACCCCTGCCTGGACGCAAATGGCCAGACCTATTCACAGGAGGTCCACGGGCCCGGTATCGATGATGAATCGGAAAGCACACTGGCCGGTGAGGCGGCGCGTATCCGCGCGGAATCTCCTGAAGAGTTAGACAAAACGATCACTGAAATGGAGCAGGGATATAACCCGGACAGCACCGCAACGATGGGCCTGCCCGATTAAATGAAGGGGGACATGGCCTGCCACAGCTGCGACAAGTTGGTCAACGTCGCCAGCCTGGAAGAGGGTGAAAGCGCGTTCTGCCCGCGTTGCGGCCATTTCCTGACCCGCAAGCTGCCCGATGCCTACGGCCGCATCTTATCCTTTACGATTGCCGGCGTCATCCTGTTGATCATGGCCAACAGCTACTCCTTTCTGTCGTTCTCATCTACCGGCCTCGAGAGTGTCATTACCCTGCGCGAGACACCCGGCGCGGTATGGCAATACGGAATGCCCGTCGTCGCCGTCCTGGTGGCCGCTTTCATCATCATTATCCCCGCCTTCATCCTGCTGCTGCTGTTACTGCTGTGTATACCCCTATATGCCGGACAGTACAGGCCGTGGTTGGTGCCGGTGGCGAAAGGGGTTTTCCTGTCCCATAACTGGTCCATGGTGGAAGTGTTTATCATCGGTGTGATCGTGTCCCTGGTAAAGATCGCCGATATGGCGACGGTCGGGCTGGGTATCTCTTTCTGGGCCTACGCCGGTTTCGCGATCTGTTTTACCGTCGCCATCTCGAGTCTGGACCGCTACCAGTGCTGGGAGAGGATTGAGGCCTTGCAGCGCCAATGACGTCATCCGACATCACTGCGGCCTCCCGCCATCTGGCCGCCTGCCACCTTTGCTGCAAGCTGGCCGACGCTGACCTGCACCACTGCCCGCGATGTGGCACCGCATTGCATCTGCGCAAGAGCGCCAGCATTCAGCGCACGCTGGCCCTGCTGTTAACAGCTTGCCTGCTTTACATTCCCGCCAACCTGTACCCGATCATGATCACCGAACAACTGGGCTCGTCCGAGGGCAGCACGATACTGGGCGGGGTTGTCATATTGTTGGATCACGGAGCCGCCCCTGTCGCACTGGTAATTTTCCTGTTCAGCGTGATGGTGCCGCTGGGGAAATTCATGGCCCTGTTTTATCTGGTCTGGACGGTGAAACGGCATTCGCCAGTCAGCGCACGGCAACGCACCACTATGTACCAGATTACTGAATTTGTGGGCAAATGGTCGATGGTCGATGTCTTTGTAGTGGCAATATTGGTTGCTCTGGTGCATCTTGGAGGCCTGCTGTCGATTCGCCCGGGATTGGCCGCGCTGTGTTTCGCTGGCGTGGTTATTATTACAATGGTGGCAGCAGAGAGCTTTGACCCCAGGCTGATCTGGGACAAAACCGAAGAAAACGGAAGAAAGAAAACGTGACAACTGATCAAGCAGACATCAGTCCGGGCCGCAAATTTTCCGGCATCTGGCTAATCCCCATACTGGCAATGGTGCTGGGTATTTATATGGTCATCGACAACTGGCTGCACGAGGGTCCGGAAATCGAAATCTCCTTCACCACTGCCGAAGGGCTGGAACAGGGCAAGACCAAAATAAAATACCGCGATGTAGACATGGGGACTGTGCAGTCCGTGCGCCTGAATGACAACTTTGACGGCGTGATCGCCAGCGTCAAGCTGGATCGCCAGGCGCTGCCGCTGCTGCGCACCGATACGCGGTTCTGGGTAGTGACTGCCAGGGTCGGCGCCGACAATATCTCCGGCCTGGATACACTGCTATCCGGCGCATACCTGCAGCTGGCACCGGGAACAGGCGAAAAGGGCGCCCGCAGTTTCGTTGGACTGGAGCACCCACCTCTGACGCCGGCGGGTGCACCCGGCCTGCGCTTGAACCTGACCAGCGATCACACCACCTCGGTCACGGCCGGTGATACCGTACTTTACAAGGGATATAAAGTGGGGCGTGTTGAAACCATGGAGTTCAAGCCCGCTGACAAGCTTGTGCACTACCAGATATTTATCGATGCGCCCTACCATGAACTGGTCAATACCAATGTGCGCTTCTGGGACGCCAGTGGGATATCCCTGAGCGCCAGCGCCAGCGGCTTTAAAGTTCAAACCGGTTCCATGGAATCCATTCTGTTCGGCGGCGTGTCATTCGGTGTGCCCAATGGTGTCAGGGACGGCGAAACTGTAGCGGCAAACAGCACCTTTCAGTTATTTCCCTCCTACGAGGATATCCTTAAAAATCCGTTCAAATATGGCACCTACTACGTGGTGAGTTTCAGCCAGTCCATCAAGGGGTTGCTGCCGGGCGCACCCGTCGAATTTCGCGGCATCCAAATCGGCAAGGTCGACAGGATCATGTTGAAAGAAGGGCAGGCGTTGAACCTGCGTAGCGGCAGTGAGGGTGAAGGCGCACCCATACCCGTGCTGATCTATGTCGAACCCGGCCTGATGGATTTACCCGACACCAAAGCGTCGATCGATGTCCTGCAACGCGGCGTGACTCGCGGCATCCAGAACGGCTTGCGCGCTTCCATGGAAAGCGGCAACCTGCTCACCGGCGC
>TARA_R110002073_G_scaffold23727_1_pt1 | contig 11683 bp, 23 predicted proteins | sample TARA_R110002073 | Tara Oceans TARA_R110002073 (sample SAMEA4397174) | marine metagenome | biome: Polar Biome; feature: [DCM] deep chlorophyll maximum layer (ENVO:01000326); material: water (ENVO:00002006), including particulate matter (ENVO:01000060) such as... | depth 40 m
AATGCGTTCCGGCGCGTTCTTGGTCAGGAGCTCGTTGAGAATGTTCCGCTGCGCCGCGAACTTGTCGACGAGCTCTGCCGACACGAGACGCTCGAGACGCCCAACGCCCCATTTCTGTTCATAACTGTGCGCGATGCTATCGAGGTGCGGAATCTCCATTTCTAACCCCGCCTCAAATCAACGCCTAAGCTCTTAACGCCTCGTGTTTTGATTAACTCTGCACGAGTTCGCCCGCCAAAGGCGACGCGTGCACGAGTTAATAAAACACTTAAGAGCTTTTTTAACTCGTGCACCGATTTGCGCGAGTTCCGCGCGAGTTCCGCGCGAGTTCCGCACTGTTTATGCATCGGTTCCTGGGAGCTTGTCATGGTCTACAAATACGCCCTTTTCGGTTTTTTTACGCCGCGTTGTGTCCTCATATTCTTCCTCGTAAATCATGCCGTGAGCCGCCCATTCCTTTACGATCATGCGCGCGCGCTCGGCTCCGATATCGGTGCCTTCGTCCATGACCACGAACCCGCACCAGCGCTCCGTGCCGCCGCGTTGCGTCATTTTGTACCGCTGCCCATTGGAAAGACCGCCCGAGATCTTCAATAATGCGGTTCTCGCGGCCGAATTGCTCAAACCATCGAACAATGAGGGCGGTTCCCACCGCGTCAGCACTCCAACACTGTCGCCATCGAACGCGTCACCGTTCTCGATTTGCACGCTTTGCCGCTCGTACCATTCGGCGCGCGCAGCCGGCGCAGCCATATTTTGCTTTGCGTCGTCTGCACGCAGATACCAGCCCCGCCGCTCTGCCGGCAGGCCAAACCCTTCCGCTTCTTTAGCGCTCATGACTGCCAATGTCCTGGCCGCACGCACCGCGCCGCTCAGCGCGCTTGCGCCTCGCGCGCTATCGATGTCGCCGGCCGTCGTGTCGCCTTTCTGCGCCTTCCTGACATGGTGCACGAGCTCGACGGCGCCGCCGGTCGTTTTCGCGATGTCCGCGAACAGCGAGCACACAAAGTCGATATCCACGTTGTCGTTCTCGTTGAGGTGGTGCGTCTTTATGAACGGATCTACCTGGAGCACGGCGATCTCGTTTTGCTGCATCTCCGCGATGACCTCGGTACTGGCCGGCATCGCCACCAGGCTTGACGCGTCGCGCTCGGCCAAAATCAATTTACGGTCGCGCCCGCTGTCCAGGTAGAGCCATCCCTCGAGCTCTGTTGCGTCGATATTGAAGTGGTCGCAGATAGCCCAGACGCGGCGGTAAAGCTCATCGAGCGGGTCCTCGAGGTTGTAGTGCCAGACCTTGCACCGGCGTGGCGCCAGGTGCCCTAATAAGTCGCGCCCTGTCGCAAGGGCTATTGCCTCGGTGAGCACAATCGTCGTTTTGCCTGCACCGCCAGGACTAACCAGCGTAGAGACATAGCCGGCTATGAGGTGCCGCCCATACAGCCACTCGCGCGGCTTGACCTGGCGCATACTCTCGGCACTAAACCCGGTTGCGCGCACGCCCCGGTATTCCTGCGCGTCATCGAGCACCTCCACCTCGCGCACCTCCGCGCGCAGATCCTCGACGCTGCGTGCGGCCAGGTAATCGACCGCATCACCCTTTTCCGGCAGGCGCGAGAGCTCTACGACCTTGATCGCCGCCGCCACGCCGCCCAAGTGCCTAGCCACGCTTGCCGCGTGCCTGCGCCCAGGCTCATCGTTGTCCGGCAAAATGACCACCTGGCGCCCCTCAAACCATTTGTTGAGGCGCCCTTTCTTGTCCCAATTGTTGGCACCGCCGCTATTTGTCGTGGCCACCAGGCCGGCTGTGCGCAGCGCATCAGCGGCCTTTTCGCCCTCGGCGATGTAGACCACGGCATCCGGCGCGGCGAGCATTTCGGGCAGTTGGTAGGGCAGGGGCACAAACGCCGCATCGGCGCTAGGCTTCAGCCCGCGCGCCGTCAGCTGTCGATAGGTCTTGTCGCCTTCGCCATTTTCGCGCCGCGTGACGGTGTACTGCACCGCGCCATCGGCGTCGTGATAGTCCCAGCTTGCGACGGTCTTGAACGGCGCTTTCGGTTTCTCGTCGTCAATACCCAGATTTTCCGAGAACCAGCGCGCAACGCCGCCATTCTCGGCGGTTTCCGGCGCTTTGTAGCGAATCAGATCGACCACGCCGCCACCATCGGCGAGCTCGTGGCAGTAAAACGTGCCTGCCACGAGATCGACCGACAGTGACCCCTTTTTCCCATAGCGCCATTCGGTCGCGCTGGATAGTCGGGCGTTGGGCTCGCCGCACAATAGGCGAGCCACATCGGGCATGATTTTGACGAAATCCACGCGTCGACTTTAGAAAATCGAGTCTCTGTCGTTTTCGGCCGCAGCGGGTGCAGCAGCCGCAGCAGCCGCAGCGGGTGGAACCAAACTTGGATCATCGACAAAACCAACCACCTCGAGGCCTGGCCCAGCGTTACCCTTGTTGTCCTTCAGCAAGCTATCCGTAACTTTGACCTCCGTCACCTTGCCGTCAGGTTGATCGCGAAATGCCGGCGCAATCTTCTTGAATGCCTTGTAGGCCGACCAGCTGGTGAAACTAAAATTCAACCACTCATCAACAAATACTCGCACACGCCAGGCTTTCTTGTACGTTTCGTCTGGCTGCGCGATTGGTCCGTCCTCGGGATGCGGGAAAACAGCGTCATAGGGGTTAAATCGAATCCAGCCCTCGCCAAATGACCGCGCGTCTACGAACATTGATTTTGGTTCGGCGGGGTCGCCGTTAATCGTCCACTTACAGGTTTTTGCATTCCAGCCGATCCAGCCGTCACCGCCGCCACTATCGCCGCTAAATATGTCACTCATTTTTTGTCTCCTCGATTGTCTCGGCCGGGTAAAGTTCAGCCCAGCGCAGCCAGCCGAGAATCTGGCGCCAGGTTTCCCAAGGGAGAACGACCAGCGTCTCCCGGTTGTCGTCGCGCACGAACAGCACATCGCTGCCGCCGCCCTGTTCCAGCGCCTTGTATAGACTGCTGTAGCCCTTGCGCCGCCTTTTACATTCACCAATCAGTCCGGCTATCTGCACGTCCCCGGAATACTTGCCGCCAAGGGCACCTGATAGCGGCATCTTTGATGCTTGCACGCCGAGCGCCAAATGACCGTGCTCTATCTCCTTCTCGTACCCGCTGCCCTTGCGCCTGCTTTTAGAGCTCACGGCTCGCCTCGATGGTGTGCCGAATACGGTCAATAGGTAATGCGACCGCATCGCGCAGAATGATTTCGACTTCCGCATTTCTGGTGCGCCGATTGTAGTCAGCACGCCGCGCCAGCGCCGCCCAGACGTCTGCGTCGATGCGAAGAGTTACGCGGTGCACTGCGCGTCGGGGTTCATCTTTTTGTGTCATATCGACACGGTACGTTTGATAATTTTAAAAATAAATGATTTATTTGCTGTCGAGGGGTTGACAAGCATCAAACGACCCCCTACCTTGCTGATTGTCAGTGTTAACAAACAGGAGACAAGAGGATGACCACCACGAATATTTATGTAGGCACCTACGGCAAGTACAACGCCGGCAACCTGGCGGGCGCCTGGTTGGACTTAGGCGATTACGCCGACAAGGATGATTTCTTCGAGGCGGCCGCGAAGCTCCACAAAGACGAGTTCGATCCAGAGCTAATGTTCATGGATTGGGAAGGCATCCCCGAAGGCATGGTCGGCGAGTGCTGGGTCGACGAAAAGGTCTGGGCTTACATCGAGGCGGATGAACGCGAGCGGGAAACCTGGAAGGCCTACACCGAGAACGTTGACGCCAAGGCCGACATTGATACGGCGCTCGAGGCCTACGCCGGCGAATATGACACGCCGGCTCATTGGGCCGAGGAATTTATGACCGACTGCATGGAGATCCCCGACAACCTGGTCGCCTACATCGATTATGAGAAGGTTGCACGCGACGCCGGGTTCGACGGAATGATCTTTGTCGGCACTTACCCCTGCAAAGTCTTCTACAACAGCTAGAGAGCACTGGCGGCAAGGCGCCCGAGGCCAGGATGGAACTAATCGGATATAACAGGAGAGAAATTATGTCTACGATAATCTTAAGAATGAGACTAAGAGAGCCCGATGAAAATGGCTCAATAGATTTAGACCCAAAGGGAGTTAAGTTTCCTACCTTGAACCATGCAGGAAAATATATATCGGCTTTGGAAGGACCATCAATGCCTTCAGCTAAGATCACTATTGATTATGTAGCTAGTGATGCCGAGCTAGCTAATAATTAATCATCATCTTGCCGTTGTTTGAGGCGGCGTAAACCGCACCGCAGCCGGGCTGCAACCCGGTCAGCGGTGCTAACCACAGCAAGAAAGGGACTCTTGAAATGGCTAACTTTGAATACGACAATTTCCCGGGTAGAGGCAACGGCTACGACTACGATGCCGGGATGAGCGTCAACGCGCTGCGAGCCTATGAAGATGGCCGCAAGCCGCTCTCAAAAATAACCGCCGACGACCTCAAGTTTGCCGGATGGACCGAGACTAAAAAACTCGCGGTAGCCCTGGCCAAAGGCGGCTTTTGGCGCACAAGCGAATGGCACCACAGCGGCGGCACTTGGTACAACCGCGTCGATTTTTATGAACCTGCCGACCTGGTGCGGGCATGGGACGCGGCCAGCGAACAGCGCCGCGCCGAGCTCAAGGCTGCCCAAAAAACAAAAACAAACGACGACGACGCGGTGCGAGTGCGTGGCGAGTACCCCATCTGGGGAGGATCTCGCCGCCGTCCGCGCATTGTAGGGTATCAGGATTTCGAGGGCATGAAGCGTGGCAATTGGATTTACCTGGAAAGCGGCAAAAGGAAAAAGGCCAACGGTAACCATATCACTTATTCCGAAATCTAGCCCACTGATGAGCCGGCGAAATCCCGGCGAAACGCCCGAAAGCGGGCGTCTGGGAAACTGAAAAAGGGAATAGAAAAATGAGAACGCTGGAGGAATTACTTGGCGCAATTATTGCTGAAGACCAGCGTCTTCCGCGCGCACATGGCGAAATTGATATGACAAACTTACCAACTTTCGGCGGGCCTAATCCGGTGAATACGGTAGGGATATGGTCGTGGGATCAGACCCGTTTGCTCGTTGGCGATGGGGTTAATGATTTGGAAATCGTGCTGCGGGAGGTAGCAGAATGAATACGCCGATAGAATTTCAAGCGAATAAAGATCAGTGGGAAATAACGCCGACAATTTTGGGCTGGCAACAAATTATTCTGCTGGAAGACACTGGCAACCGGATCGTTTTTATTGGTCGAGATTTTGGGTCGGACGAGGAGTTTCAACCGTTCAAAAATCAACAGTATGTGGTGTTGGATGCAGAGGCAGATATTGCGGAATTTATCGAGAACATAGCGAACGGCAATTACAATTGTTGTGGTCTTTACAGGGAAATTTAGCGCGCGAAAAGGGAGACAGCAGAATGAAAACTTTTGACGATATCGGCACGGCCCGCGCTGCACATGAAATAAGCGGCGGGTGGTTGCTCGACCTGGGAGACGGCGTTTATCAGGTGCCTGGTAATGCTCGACTGACAGCGAAACAAAGCGACTTGGTTTTATTTTTTGCCAAAAAATTCAACGCAACCGCGTGAATAACGACCTCAAAAACAAAATCGCATTAAATGAGGTCGCAACGAAAGGAGACAAAAATGGCAATACACACGGGAAAATTTGTCGCCTATTACCGCGTTTCGACGCGGGAGCAAGGCGAAGAAGGCCACAGCATCGACGCGCAACGCGCGACGGTGCGACGCCACCTCAACGGCGGAGAGTGGGATTTAATCGAGCATTTCACCGAAATCGAGAGCGGGCGAATGCGCCAGCGCCCCGAGCTTAATGCGGCGATTGACATGTGCATCGATGAGGGCGCCACGCTGATTTGCGCAAAGTTGGATCGCCTGACGCGTAACGTCGGTTTTTTGTGCACGTTTATCGAGCGCCGGGTGCCGGTCATATTTTGCGATATGCCAAACATGCACAACCCAGCGCAAAATAAAATGATTTTGCAACTAATGGCGACGGTCGCTGAGTATGAGGCGGCATTGATTTCCGAGCGCACTATTGCTGGGCTTGAGGCGGCGAAGGGCAAGGGGGTTATTTTGGGGTCGCCCAACCCAAAGGCGGGCTCGGCGGTTGCGGCCGTCAAGCGCGCAACAGCTGCGGATAAATTTGCCATGCGGGTCGGGCCTTTGATCGACCAACTGCGAAAATATGGGTGCGCAAGCCTCGCGGAAATTGCGCTGGGGCTCGAGGCTCGCGGCCAACTGACCGCCCGAGGCAAAGGCCGGTGGCAGGCGTCAGCTGTGCGCAATGTAATTTTGAGATGGGAGGAATTGAAATTAAAAGAGGACGCGCGTGTCAGGAATGTGTAAGATTGGCGTAAGGAAGGAGACCGGATGCCCCCAGTAAAAGCGTACAAAGACCAAACAACGCACTTAATAAAAATAGGTTTGGCGAGAATGACACGGCGCATCACGGTGCCGATAGTTCACAGGGAGCAGATCGGCTACACAGCCGACGTTTTCGAGAGCCTGGCGCATAAACTGCGGCGAATTTCCTCGCGCAACAGTATGCGGTCATGGCAAAAGGTGCGGGCTGCCCAGGCCGAGGTTGTTCATGCGCATCATGCGCTGAAAGAGGGATGGATCGATCCTCGCACGCAAGGTGCAGAGGAACTAATTTATAGCGACAACGGTCTGTACGATAAAAATGGGCTTGACCAGCTAGACAAAGATTTAGCGAGCGGCATCGCTGAGCGCCGCTTGATGGATGCGCGCGCTAAGTTTGTGTCAAAAACCAAGAAAAACCGGCACAACCGATGACCGGTTTATCGACCGCGCCAGGCGTCAAACACGGTGCAGATCGTGCTGAAAATCGTTTGGCGAGTGAACGCGAAAATCGTTTGATGAGTGTACGTCCGGTACATTTGGCGAAACTGCTAATAAGTGGGAGGTGACAAGTGTTTAACTTTTTTTTACGAGTACAAAGTCGTATAATATATATTATCCCTGGAAAATCGCGTCGCGAAAATCCAGGGTTTCCCCAATGTAAACAAGTCCTTAACAAACGATACCGTTTGTTGAGTGAACGCGTATTTGCGGCGCAGTCCTGCGCTGGAGGTGCGGCATGATTGCATTGAAATCATGCTTTGAGTTCGTCGTAATTGTGTCTTTTTACGCGGTCTGTTTTTTCCTATTGCATATATTCAGCGATGGGGGGGTTTGATCGATGAAAAGTTACATCGGGAAAATCACCGACGACCGGCACATGTCGTGTAGTCGTCTGATAGGGTTGACTGGCCTGTCGCACTGGTCAACGCCTAACGATGAGTTGCGCAAAAGCATAGACGCGATTGATCGAGGCACGGCGCACGCACCCGGCAACTATGTGTTGTCAGAGGCCGCCGATTGGGGGAATTGGCACGAAGGAAACATCCTGGCGGTTATGGCTGATCGCTTGAGCCTGGAGCAACCCGAGCTCGAGGTCACCGAGCCCGTGATCCACAAAACTTTGCCGCTCCAGGGGTCACTGGATGGGCGCGCAGATGGCGCGAGTCTAACATTTACGACCGACACAAATGCCGGCATCTACGTTATTGGACAGAATGAGATTTGCCTCGACGGCATGGGTGTGCTCGAGGCGAAATCGACGCGGCATGCGCCAGAAATAGAGCCTGATATAGGCCGCGGGCCGCTCCAGGTGCAGGGTTTAATGATGTGCACCGGCTATCAATGGGCTGCCATCGGCGTGCTCTACCAAGGCAGTGAGTTGCGAATATTTTTGTATGCACCTGACCAGGCGCAGCGTTATAAAATATCCGCCGATGTCCAGGATTTTCAGACCCGCCTCGATTTGTACCGTACGCAATCTGTGACTGACTGGTACCCAGCACTAACGCCGAACGATGCGGCGTTGACCTGGCCGACCGCCGAGCCCGAGCAGAGTTTGACACTGAGCACTGAGCTTAGCGACCGTGTAAGCGAGTTACACGCGGCCAAGCGGGCACGCCGCGCAATCGAAGACCAGATCGCGGGGTTGACGTCAGAAATACAGAGCGAAATGGGATGTCACGAAACCGCTTATGCGCAGGAAAATGGCGAGAATTTCGCGCGCGTCAGTTGGCGAATGAGCCGAGGCCGTAAGGCCTACGCGGTGGAGGCCAAGCCGCCGACGCGCGCGAAATCGCTCGTCATCAAAATACTCGACGATTAGGAGGCACAAATGGGCTGGAACTTAACGCGCCGTCAGGCGCAATATCTGCGAAAAATTGAGCAATTGATCGAGGAATATGACCACTCACCAACCTATCAAGATATCGGTGACGCGATGGGGACGACGCGCCAGAGCGTGTATAAAATTGTGCACCAGTTGGAGGCGCGTGGGTATCTCCATAAACGGCCGCCGGGCGCGCGAAATAGTATTAAGCCTACCGGGCGATTAGCCGCACTTTCTTAGAGTCAATATCTACGACGCAAAGCTGGACTCCGATCAGTTTTTGCGTCGTAGTTAATGATCGCGAGACCCAAGTCTCGCGGCTGGCACGAGAGCGGCGCCGCATTTTAATATCTAGTAGCAGTATTTCGAACGGCTTAACGCGCAACGCAATCAAATCGACAGGCCCTTTGCCGCCAAAAGTGCTGAATACATAGTATCCGGCTGAAACAAAATGTTCGGAGGCGATGAGCTCCGCACGCATACCTTGTTGGTGCTGCCAGTACACAAGAGTTTATAGCGCCAACAAATTTACAAGGCGTTTTAAATTCTCTCTGTGACCAATTTTTCTCTGGGTCATTTCTTAAAGTTCTTTGCGACTTTTTCTGCGGACCTGCCGCAGACATACCCTCCGACGCCAATCATTAGCAATTGCCAGAGCTCTTCGGGCAGCGGTATCGTTAGCGGGACAGTGCCGCCGGCAAACAGGCGCACAGCTAATTCGACTAACGGCGCAGCCAAATAATTCCAGCCCACAATTGCGGTTATCGTTAACATAAGGATAGGACGCCAGGTCGCAGTGATTTTATGCTCGCTGTCGGCTTCCGCCTTGATAACGCTCGCGGCCGCTTGCTCGATGGCTGCACCGTTTTGCATCAAGGCCATATTTAGTTCGCGTTCAACCTCCATGCGCTTATCTTTGTCTTCGGGCAAAACGCGCTTGACGACATCACCTAACAGCGGGCCGAGCACGGGCAAAAGGGCGGCAATCATTTAATAACTCCACAAATGCGGGCGGGGAAATTTGCCACCTGGTGGCACGGAATCCAGGTGGATGAACCGCGTTGACCAGGTGCTGCGCTGCGATATTCCCACGCCAGTTATATCAGGATGCGCCGTTGCAATGCGCAAAAGCGACAGTGCGACCGCGCTGGTGACCAGGATATCGGCCGCAGCGCCGGTTGAGTGAGGCCCTGGCGCACGCTTGGCGGCCTCAATCTTGTGATTCTGGCACCGATAGCCCGATGATATGGCCATTGGACGCCCAAATTCGCGCCGGATCTCGTCGAGCACGCCTAAAAATGTCTCATCCATTGGAGCAGAACCGCACCCACATTTGCATGAAAATTCAGATTCTCTAAAAAATTCCACATTGCTCCAGATCATTTTTTTAGATCTCCGATGTCCTCGCGAAGATGCGCGATCTCAATTTTGTGTCGTTCGAGCTCGCGGCTGGCGGCATCCCGCTCCTTCGGGTTGAACATATCTTTGTAAACCGACAGCGATTTGTTGGTTGAGCTAACTTGAACGTCGACCGCATCTAGCCTTGAATCCAAGGCGCGCAGCCGCTGTTCGAGGTCTTTTAGCTGATCGATCACTGCGCCTAACTTTGTTTTGACGATGACAAAGGCCGACACAATCGAGGCGCCCATCCCGGCCAAAGTCAGTAGTAAACGCGCGTCGAGCTCCATATCAGTTGCCTCCTGCCGGCGCGCCGCGCGGTTTTTGTGCAACATTTTCCCAGCTGGTGCCTTTTTGGCTTACGACCATAACGCAGGTGATCATTTGCGTGCTGGTCATTGTGATAGTCCAGCCGTCTGCGTCGGTCCATATTTCGAACATCAAGCTCCACCTTTTGGAGCCTTCGGAAACCCACTGGTTATCCAGTTGTGACCAGTAGTCGCGACACATGACGTACCATCGGGGGTAGACAAAAGAACCGTGAAAGTCCCTTTGTCTGCTGAAAATACTTCGACAAGCTGACCCGTGACGGCGAGTCCCATAGCCACTTGCTTTTCACCATATTTTTTTGCGAGATGCTGAACCATGTTTTCTCGTGGACCGCACGCTATTTGCGCGGAAGTAGAGCAGCTACAGCCAAACAATAATAAAATAAATACCGGAGAGAAAAGTGTGAGGCTTTTCACCCTTTTCCCCTGACCTTTTCGAGCATTCTCCACAAATACCATACGATCGTTAGACCGGCGGCAATCTCCGGTAACCAGCTCAGTATCGTACCAGCTGCTGTTGCTGCCGCTGCTAAATCGATGGCAACTTTTGGGTCATTCATTATTTTATCGCAACAATATTAATTGTCGGGTCATGCTGCTATCTCTGTGACCATGATCCAACTGTTTGTCCTGCCGCCGAACAGACGCGCCGAGCTAGTACCGTTCCTGTAAGTCGTTCCGCTCTGCCCTGCGAACCGCAATTTGAATGTAGTCGCGCTCGTTGTGCCTGCGGCCATTCGGTGCGTGATACTACCGCTGTTAGCGTTGCTGGCAGAGCTTACCGGATGTCCAGATGCAGCGATCGCATCTGCCGTCGAATCTTGAAAAAGTGCCAGCACCACGCAAGTCGTTGAGGATGAGTTCGTAAACATGCCCCCGGCTTCAACCAGCAGATAATTGCTTGCAGATGTCGGCGTTATGGCAACGGTGACGGCTTCCGCGCCTTCCGTGTTTTGCGGAATCGTGTCATCCAACGGGAACGTGTCGGTGGTACTGGCGTAAGTTGCGTCAGTGGCGTAGACCTGTTGCACAACCCTCTGCAAACCGGAAAGAGACTGAAACGTCGGCGCGGCCCCCGCTCCGTTGGATACTAAGACCTCATTTGCGTTGCCCGTTGAGACATGTACCGGCGCGCCAGCCGCATCAAAACTGATGAGATTTCCGTCGGTCCCGTGTGCCATCTTTCCGAGCGTAACTGCGTTGTCGGCGATGTTGCTTGTCGCGACCTCATTCGCAGCGAGAGTTCGAACGCCACTCGTGACTTTGGTCAGGGCCATCAACCACCCCCTGCCGTTATGGCATTATTGAACGGAGTCATATCCTCGTTCGTCCAAAAGTCCCATGCCTTGACAATTTTCAGATGCTCTACATTTCGAGATAATACTGTTGCGTCATCTGTATAACTATCTGGATCGGCGACTACCGCATTGATCAGATTGACGCTATCCATCGCCGCTGAATAGTGTTGCGCAATTTCTGCTGCTGTCTTATCAGCCATTTAATTTCTCCTTCAATTCCTCTACTTGTTGTGAAAGTTCCTGCACCGCTTTAACCAATACAGGTACTAGTTTTCCGTAACTCGCTTCGAGCTTGTCCGGGTTGTTCTTCAAAACAAGACTAAGATAATCTTCAGCATCTGCATCTTGTTGTGATTTATCAAGGTCTTGTGCAACGAACCCTGCTTCCTGCACGCCAATCTTTCCGCCATCTCT
>TARA_R110002073_G_scaffold7268_3_pt1 | contig 11683 bp, 7 predicted proteins | sample TARA_R110002073 | Tara Oceans TARA_R110002073 (sample SAMEA4397174) | marine metagenome | biome: Polar Biome; feature: [DCM] deep chlorophyll maximum layer (ENVO:01000326); material: water (ENVO:00002006), including particulate matter (ENVO:01000060) such as... | depth 40 m
ACCGACAGTTACAGAAGAACAGGCAAAACTAGCAAATGATTGGGCTGCTCGAAACGGGGATGCGCCTATAGACTTAGAGGGGATAAATGTTGTCCCCAAACCGCCGGTTAAAGCAGCGCTAGAGGAAGACCCTAGTAACGCAGCCTCAATTATAAGTGGCATGGAAGCTGACGCTATCTCGTTTGCAACGGACAAGCTGGGTGAAAATTGGCGCACGGAATTTCCATCACTTGTGGAAGACCTTAAAGGCAAGAAGTTCGCGAAGTTTCAGAAAACTGTTAACGAATCTGCCCCAGAACAGCTTGTTGCTGAAGCTGAAACATCGACTTCTACTGATATTGCGCAGCAGTTAGCTCAGCCGTTGCCCGCCGAAACAAAACTATCTCCGAACGAACAGAAAGTTTGGGATGTTATAAACAATGCGTTCCAGAACAACGAAGAAGACAGTGTTGTTCAAGTAGACGGCAAGTGGAACACTAAGGCTCTAGCCGAGTTGGCGGGTCTAAAATCACGACAAGCTGCACAAACTGCTATGGCGCGTCTCAAACCCAAGCTGGCTAAAGCTTATGGGAAAACTCAGGCTGAAATTACACAGCGGTTGGCGGAAACTCGGATTAAAAATGTCGAAGAGGCTCCATCGGCGGACGCCCCTATCTCTGTGCTAGACGAAGCTGCGTTGGGTGAAGGCGGTGGATCAAGCACCATTGCGTCCATAAACCAAGGCGCTCGCACGGGGATGGACCCAGATGACGCCGCTTTTATGGAAGCGCGCTCTCTTGAGCCCGACGAGTACGAAACCAAACGACAAGAGATTGCTGCCAAAGAGCGCGACAATAAAAACCAAATCATGGTGCAGACCCATGGCCGCGACGCTATGCAAGCGTGGAGGAACGGCGTGTCTGACGGTGGTCCCCAAGTAAACCAGTTGGGTAAAAAAGACCTAATGGACTGGATCGGTTCCGTCGAGGAACACAAAGACGGCTTTATCGACGACGCCCAGCTCGCGCAGGATTTGCGTGACATCGAAAACAAATACGACCAGAATAATGCTGGCCCATCTTTGGAGGACACCAATGCAAGACAAACCAACGAAAGCACCGCAGTCGACGTCGCAGGCCAGGGTGCCAGGAATACGACGAGCGCACAAAGCGGGAATCAAGCTAAACAAGTCGGAGACGAGGATACTGGCGAGAGCGGACGCGGCGGACGCGGCAGCCAAGGCCAAGCCACCCAACAAGTAAGCCCGGTTACTGCGGAAGATATTCTGGCTAAAAATCCAGACATGACACTCGAGCAGGCGCAGAACAACGCTCGTGTTATAAATGGGTTGCGCGCCAGAAAGCAGAGAGCCGCCGAAGCTGCTGACAACGAACAGTTCACGCCGACCGTGGCAGAAACCAAACCTAAGTTCGGCTTACCGGCTGCGTCGGCGCAGACGCCTACTTCCAGAGAAAACTTTGCGTCTATTGTCGAACAGCTCACTGGCGAACGTTCCAACATGCGTATTCACATCTTTGATAGCGAAGCAGATGCTGTTTCAGCTATCAACTTGGGAGATGTTCCGAGCACCGACGTCGACGCACTAAAAAATGCGCAACCGTTCGGGTGGGTTCAAGAAGACGCTGACGGTGTTCCACACGCGCACTTTATCCTAGACCGGGTTGAAGAGGGGCAAGAGCTGCCTGCGTTTATGCACGAAGTTGGTGGGCATATGGGCATCGACACGGTGATCGACAGCGACACACAGGTCGAGATTGCTGCGCAAATAGCCGATTGGGCTGACCAAAACGACAGTTCCCAAGCTTCTAAATTAGCGATACGCGCGATGGCGCGTGTAGAAGAAGCCTCTAAGGTAGGTGGTGTGCCAGACGGTGCAGTTATCTCAGAAGCTATAGCTTACTTCCTAGAGGAAGCCGCCGCCGCAGGTGTAACCCCGACGACTAAAGGGGCGCTAGGTGATTTCGTTCGCAGTATTTACGACAAGTTTATAGCGGCGTTGCGAAAGTTGAACTTCCAAAACGTAGATAGTTTGACCCCGCAAGATATCGTTAACATGGCGTACGGTGCTGCTCGCCTCGAGCTGGTAGGCGATATGAACAACGCCACGGCGGCGGCAAGCCGTTCTACAGTAAACCCCGCCCGCATGGGTGTTAAGCAATCCGCAAGGGTGGCGGCTACCAAGGGTTGGGTAGCGGAGAACTTCAAAGAAGCTGGGCAGCAGGTGCTGGACGACACGGCTCTGATACTCACAAGTGGGTTCGATAGCATCAAACCTCTGCACCAAATTGTGCAAGAGAACGCAGAAACACTTCCGTCCATGGGCAGCGCTTACGATGCGGTTCTGGCGTATGAGAAGTCTGTCAACGAGTTTATGCTCCGGCTTGATCCGATAGCCAAGGCAGCGAAGGCACTAAAACAAGACAGACTAAACGTGGTCAACAGTTTTCTAGGGAGGTCAACTTACTTCCAGAAGTGGGGCTACGATCCTCAGATCGAGGGCAGGGATGTTAAGGTCGACCCAATCATGGCTCGCGCGTTCGAGCGACTGAACCCTGATGAGCAAGCGCTAGTCAAATCCGTGTTTAAGCATGGTGAAGATGTCCGTGTGGAGATGGCAAAACTTTCTAAAGAGTTGGGTATTCCTAAAGCGTTTATGTATGATTCCAAGCTGGACGGGCCGTACTCACCTCTCAAGCGCTTTGGTAATTTTGTGGCGGAGTTAAAGTCTGCGGAGTTAATCCAAGCTGAACAAGCTCTGGAAGAAACACCAAACAAAATTAATCGTGATAAACTAGAAAAGTTAAAGTCCGAGGAGAGCCATTACGTTCTCAAGTTCTTCGGTTCTATCGGCGGCGCTAAAAAGTTTGCGCGATCTATGGAAGGCAAATACGAGTACGCGGTGGCGTCTCCTAAATCCGTAAGTGCTTCTGAGGGTCAGCGGGTAAATCCACAACTTCTAGAGCGGGTGATGGCCGCTATCGGGGCCGACACTAAAACTGGTCTGGACTCCTCCACACAAAAAGCTGTGCGGGACGTTGTAGAAAAACTATACGTCGACTCTCTGGAAGAAACCAACGCCCGTTTGTCAGGCGTTAAGCGGCGTAACCGCGCGGGCTTCGAAGAGAACATGATGCAGTCGTTCTTTAGCCACGCTCAATCGCAGGCGCGTCTCGTGGCGCAGATGCGTCACGGCAAGGAAGTTAACCAAGAGATAGCGAACACTCAGGCCGCTGCCAAAAAAGATTACGGTAACTTGCAGGGCGCAGCCAACATGTTTGCGCGCCATTACCAAAAGTACCTCGCGCCACGCGAAGGCGTATTAAGTGCTATTTCTGACCGCGTTGCGTCGTTCAACACGGTTACTGCGCTTACCAGTAACATCGGCTACCACGTAACGAACGCCGTTCAACCTCTGGTATCTATCCAGAAAACAGCATCTGACTTTAACGACTACACGGGTGCTTGGGCCGCTCAAATCAAAGCATACAAAATTGCGCGGGAAGTCATAGACGGCAGCTTGGTAAAACAGATTGCTACGGCGGCTACGTCAGGACTAATTAATATGGGTAACGACGTCGAGATAGACGTTTCTAAAGCCCCGAAACATCTCCGACCCATGCTGGAAAACTTACAACTTCGCCAGCTTCTCGATGTGGGTATTGAGCAAGACCTTAACTTTAACTCCCGCTTTGACACAGGTTACGCTCCTGTGGATTGGGCCACGGATCAGTTCAAGAATATATCGGACAGGCTGTACCAAACAGCGCGCTACGTGGAAGCGTACAACCGGGTAGCGTCTTCGATTGCTGCGTTTGAGATGGCGAACAAGCACCGTGGCAGGCTAAACAAAATGGGCATGACCGCGTCTGACTACGCCACAGCCGTTACTGAGGACACTCAGGGGAACTTCTCCAAGCTCGACTCTGCTATGCTCTTTAAGGCGCTGCCTAAGTTAACCACGCAGTACCGCAAGTACCAAGTTATGATGGCGCTCCTATGGACTGACGCGTTTAAAAAATCTTTTAAACCAGCAACGCCGGAAGAACGCGCGGTTGGTTTGCGGATGCTTGCGTACTCTGCGGGGCATACAGCTATGATCTCTGGAGTAACAGGTCTGCCGTTTGTCGCCTCAATAGGCTGGCTAGTAAGCATGTTTGGCGGAGAAGAAGACGACCCTGATTTTGACTTGGAGCGCTACATCCGTACGAAGGTACTGCCGGAAGACGAAAAGCTGGCTACGTTGTTGTCCCGAGGGCTTCCAGCTTTCTTGGGTGTAGACATGTCCCAGAAGCTCAAGCAGAGCGACATCTTCACACCGTTCCCGTTTTCTGACTTTGAAGCTACGGAAGACGGCACGAAAAATACAGTGCTGGAAATAGGGCTAGGTCCGACGGCTAACACCATTGGTAACATGGGGCGAGCGCGTAAGTATTTTGGTCAGGGGGATTGGTTTAAGGGAACTGAGTACCTGATGCCCAAGGGTGTCCGCTCTATGATGGAAAGCACCCGAATGGCTACCGAGGGCTACACTATGCCCAACGGTGATGCTGTTTTGGACCCGCGCGAGATTGATCTCACCAGCTTGATTCTAAACTCACTGGGTCTTCCACCAAGCGATATTGCAAAACTAAAATGGACACGGAGCCAACAGTACGAGATCGCGCAATACTACTCCACGGAAAGCAGCCGGATACGCAAAGACTACATCGAGGCTTCGAACAATCGTGACCGTGAGGCGCTAAAAGAACTTCGTGAGGAGTGGCGCAGCTTGCAGAAATCCAAGCGACGGGTACGTCCATTCTTCAACAACGAGCGCGGTACACTAAAGCCACAACCGCTTAGCGACTTGCTTAGAGCGCCGCGCGCACAACAAAAGCGGGAGCGGAAGTACCGCAAACAGCTCACAGGAAATTAAAAGGTTCCTCCCCGTCGCGCCCACTCTCCCAAGGCGGCGCGACAACTAGCCCCTCATCTGTCAGGTTTCGCACTGCTTTTGGGGGGCTTTTTTTATCTGAGCCGTGGGACACCTTGGCTGTAACCTATTGATATTGTTTAGGCGTACTTTGGTCTCTGTGGGACACTTAACCATTGATTTCATTGATTTTTTTAGTGAAATGGTGGACCCTAGCGGTCTGACAATAAGGGCATTTTAACCATATTTTATTGACCAAGGTGTCCCACGAAAAGGTACCGTGGGACACCTTACCAGTCTATCGACGCCAACGCTTGCACACCAGCAGACGCCAAAACTCGACGCTCAGCGCCCTTGGTGTATATCTCCGAAGTCCTTGCTTCTGTGTGGGACATGACCGCCATGATCTGGTGCTGAGTACTACCAGCCTCGGCCATAAGTTCGGCCATAGCCTTGCGAACTCCATGTGATGAACGTTTTTCTAGCCCTGCTGCCGCACACCAGCGAGCGATGCGGACGCGTAGCCCTTCGACGGACGTAAACGGTTTACCTCGCTCGTTGAGGATATAGCTAGAGCCTACTACAGTGGCCGCACGAGTTGCCTCGACGAGCGGGGGCAGCATGGGCATAGAAACAAGTGCAGAACCTTTTTTGCGCGGTTGGAACTCTAGCCATAAACTACCGTCTATCGTTTTTTCTTGGCCGCGCCCTATCCACAAAGCGTCACCAACCCGGCAGGCGGTGAACGATTGAAGCGTGAGCCATAGGTGCGCTGCGGTCCCTTTGGGGTGCGCTTTCTTAAATGCTTTGATGTCCTCAGATGTCCATGGGGCCGCTCCCCCCTTGGGGTTTCGGTTGATTTTACCTATCCCGGACACCGGATTATGATTGATGCTCCCTTGGCTTATGGCCCATGTGTACAACGAGCGCACCGATTTTATAAGTTCGTCTGCGGCACCGGGGCGCGCGGCCCACGCATCGCGAGCGATCACGAACACGGACGTAGGTGCGTCAATATCAAACTCTCCGTACCGACCGTCTCCGTGGACCAAGTCGCACAGTCTTGTAAGGTAGCTGCGCCGTTTGACTAATGTTTTCTCAGAAAACTGTCCTGCGGCAACCATGTTTTCCAGATAGGCTAGGTAGCGCTTCACAAGCCAATCCAGCGAGTGTTCTATTTCAACGGGCGCGGTATCGGGTTTCCAGTTGTCTCCCGCTCGTGCTGCGTAGTAGTGGTGCAAGAAATCTGGGTGGTTCGGACCTACAGGCATTGTCGTGCGGGAGCGTTTGTCGCCTTCCTTGCGGACACGGTAGCGCAACGCCCCGCTAGGGGTTTTGTCTACGACCAGACCTGCGAGTTTGACATGCACCGTTATCTTCCAATCGCCCATTGCTTTGGCTTGCGAGGGTGATCCAAAACGGATTCCGTGTCTACTTTTTTCTGCTGGGTCTCGATGCGAACGCTGCCGTCTTTGCCTATTGTTACCGATCCGACAACTAAGCCAGTGGCCTGTGTTGCTTCGATGGCCCTTTGTATAGCAGCGCGCGTGGTTGTTGGAGCTGGCATTATTCTTCTCCTTTCCAGTCTTTTCCTTCGGCCATTTCTCGCTCAAGCATTTCGAACAAGTAGCCGATCTCTTCTATCTTTTGCTGAAGCCCGTACCTTGTCCGGCTAGTGGCTTCGGTCGACATAGCGTGCAGGCGGTGTTTAATAGTCTTTCTGATTTGGGGTATGTTGCTCATGCGCTGTGACTTTCTGTTGCGACGCCTGCGTCGGTTGTGACTACTGTTAGTGCTTTGCCGTCGAAGAACTTGTGGTATTTAAGTTCGTAGCAACGAGACTGGCCGCTAGGTACAGTGCTGCCTGAGCCAAGATAGATGCGGGGATTAAATGTGCCGTCTAACTGAGCCACAAGATAGCCTTGCCGATCCAGTTCATCTTTGATTGCCGCTGGAGGAACGCCTGCCTCTTTGCACCAGTCCGATATGGCCTTGCAGGTAACGTAGACCTTCTTGTCCTCGGTGCAGACACGCCCAATAGCAGGGCCGCGCAGCTGTTCCATAGGCATTTCTTTGTACTTAGATCGAGCGTCGCCAAAATGCTTGGTGATGATGAGTCGTCCCGGCAGCGTGGCGATGAACGTAGCGACGTGTTCGGATATATCCGTGTTGGTTTCTTTGCGGCTCTCGCGCATGTGCAGAACCTGAGCCAGCGCCCACTGCTTCATAACTTTCATGTCGAACGAAACCAGCCCCATTTTCTGGGCGATCTTGCCAGCTACCAAAGCGGTGACGATGGTGTCTCTGTAGAAGCGTTCTTTGTTGTCGTCTTCCGATTTGGGGTTAAACTTCGCCCGCGCAGCAACCATCTGGCGGCGCACCCAGTCTCGGTTCTGGATGATAAAGCGAATGTACGGGCGAAACGGTTCGCCATACACGTTGTCCATGTGGTTCTCGATGAACTGCTGTGTGATGTCAGGGAACAATTTATCTCGGAAATTTTTAGGTAAGGATATCTCAAAGAAGCGCAGCTGTGTCGCCTCGACACGGTAACTTGCTGGCAGTTTGGATATGTTCTCCGATATGCTGTCGTTTGACGTGATGAACGAGTTCTTAAACCACTGCCCACCCACCGTGCTAAACTTACCGCTAGGCCCCAGACGTTCCTTATCCCGCCCGTTGGCGAGAGCGTAGGCAGTGCGTGTCAGTTCGTCAGGCGTCCTTCCAGAAAACTCGTCGAGCAACATTGGTACGCTGCCCATAATGGCGATCCGTTTGATCGCTGCGTTTAGCGTGGAACCTTGTTCGCCTGTCTGCCGCTCCATGTGCTCGTGCCTGCCGTAAAAGCCGCAGGCGATCTTGCAAGCAGTAGTTTTACCTGTGCCCCCGTGACCTGTGAACGCCAGAGGTAGACCATGCCAGTTGCTAGACCCCATCAACTCAACAAGGGTTGACCCCATTGAATGGCACAGTGCGAATTGAAACGGCTCTGCACCGGGGCGGTTGTACAGCTTGTCTATGTTGGCGATCCACTCTTCCAGAGTGCCGGAGGTTCCAAAGTCCACAGCAATATCGCGCGGAATCCCATCGTCGCACAGAACGTCGTGTTCCTCGTTGGCAGTAACCATCTTCGTACCCATGACGAAGCCTGTACGATCTTTAGTCCAACCAAACTGGGTGAATGTTTCTGTCTCAACGCGCCACTTCTGCAGTGTTTCTATTAGTCCTTCTGCAAATTCTGCCATATCGTTCCTCGCTTTTGGTGTGCGCAGCAGGAAGACTTCGTGCGATGCTAAGGTCTTAGCCATGTCGTTGGTGTTAGCCAGTTCGAACATCGGCATGAAGAACTCACGCCATCTGCCGTTCTTTTCCTTAGCGCGCCAGTGGACGATCCAAGTGCCCTCGCTGTCTTTGATGCGGTTAATCGGGTAGATGAAAGAGCGACAGAACGGACGCCAGTGAACAACGCCGTCGTCGTCGGTAATTGAGCGCGAAAGCGCTGCCCCGTTCCAGCGGTATCCTGTGTCCGGCCAGTACGGTATTGATTGCCCCTCGATCACTGTGGAGGGGGCTTGCGGCGTCGCTGCCGGTGAGTTGTCGTCGTCTTCTGCGACGGTCTCTTCGGCGACGGACTTTGCGTCTTCTGTGAAACCAAGTTGAATAGGGAACTTACATTTGCCTGCCATCGGGCAGTCGGCCATACAGCCGATATGTTTATCCATTTCGACGCACGACGTTGGCCCTACGTCCCACTCGTCAATCTTCTCTTGCGTCTCGCTCTGGGAGTAACCTTCGTAAGCTGCGCTCCACGCGTGGATTATTTCTTCCCCACCGATACAGAACTTGACCACTCCGATAGCCCGGTGCCAGTGCGGCTCGGATATGTTCCCGCCGCTCTCTTTAAACTCGCGAACGGCTGCGCAGTGTTCTGCCACCGCATTGGCATCGGACTCGGGAAAGTCCCCAAGGGCTGCGGCAAACGGGTTAATGCCGCCGTGCTTTTTGCTGGTAGGGGCAGGCTCAACTTTGTTGTCGCGTATATACGACTGTAGTACGTCGCGTACTTTATCAGCTGAGTAAGTCTTACCCATCTTGACCAACTCGACTGGGCGAGCGGTTTCGGTTTTACGGTTGTGGGTTCCAACAGGGCGCAGGATGCGAGAGCTGTCCATGTCGACGGCGCGGTCTGCTTTGATGCCCAAGTGGTTGGTAACGTCGCGCTTCATAGCGGAGAGTTCTTCCCACGTGGAAACGTCTACGTCTTTATCTAAAGAAAAGTAGCAGTGGTAGCCGCCACCAGACGAAGTGATGGTCGGGGTTAAACGCAGTGCCTGAGAAAGTTTTATAATGTCTGACAGCGCCTCGGGGCGCGTGTCGTACGCGTCGATCTTGTCGACATCGACATCGAAGTCATCGAATAGGGAGCGACACGCCACAACGTTCTCTTGTGTACGGATGCGCTTTTTATCTTTCTTGGGGTCGTGATACCAATCGCCGAACGTATTAACGGCGAAGTAAACTGTTTCACCTTGCGCGTCGAAACGCAGTGCTGCCTCTCCTGCCGCCTGAGCAGTGGGGTAGCTTTTATATTTAAACCAAGAACCGCCATCCTCGTTGGTTTGAACAAGCGTAATGATCTTGTTGCCTGCGGACGGCAACACCTGTTCCAAAAACTCGATAGTACCCATTGCTAAACCTGTATATAGTAACGTGTTAACAGATGAATAACCGGGCCGTAGCCCGGTTACTGGTGATTTGATCTGTCAAATAAGCTTAGTCGTCGAAGTCGAGGTTATCCAGAGCATCGCCAATGTTGTCGAAGTCGTCGACGTTCTTGGTTGTTGATGGTTCCGCTGCTACTGGCGCGGCCACTACTTCTTCTACCGCAGCGACGGGCGCTGGAGCTTTTGGTGCAGGCGCTGGCTTAGGCGCTGGAGCTTCTGCTTGTTGTTCAGAGACACTGACTACTCCGCCAGAGATGCCCGTGATCTGTCCGATTGTCTCGGCTTCGTTGAGCAGGACTGCCTCGACTTCCCCAAATTCCTCAGCTTCCACAAAGCGTGTAGCTTTGAACGTCAGGGCTGGGTGCGCAACGTTGTAGTCGAACCCGATCTTGGTGACGACGTGCAGTGGTTCTACACCGCGCTTGGCGAGCTGTGCGCCGTACAATCCCAGAGTTTTCAAGGAAGCAGCAGGAACGCGAAGCAACATAGGATCGTTCAGCTGATCTGGCGCAGCAACGGCCAGACGCATCGAGTCGGAGCAAGCCTTGCCCTTACCGCCGTTGTCCGTGATACGAGAACCCCACTGGTTGTGCGGGCATACTGCGCACTTAGTGGCCTGCGGAGACTCAGAGTCGCTCGCTGGTGCCAAGCCGTCATTGCTGTAGCATGTTGGTTTTGCAACGCTGCCTTCTTCGTAACCACTGTCATAGAAAACCTTGGACTTGTTCGGGTTAACCGACAAGATAACAGCTTCGAGAGACGCTGCGGGTTCCCCGTCTTCGCCCTTAGTTACAAGGGTGCGTTCGTCACCACGGATCAGGTGGAATACCTTACCCTTGATAGAGACAACTGGAAAACCTCCAGCGCTGACAGCTGCGGCGAATACGTTTCCGCCTTTGACTTTACCCGCTAAGTGCGCGGGAAGTTTTGATGATTTGATTGCGACCATGTCGTTCATAATGTGTACCTCATTTTCTACGGAAGTTGATGACCTGTGTTTCCGACCAATTAATACCGGGCGGCAGATCGTCGTTGACGGATTTAAACTGCTCAACAGCAGTCTTGTTTACGCGGCGCTCAAGTATCTCCCAAGCATCGTTTTCTTTGACGTGGTCAAGCAGTGTATCCCAGTCTGCCACCGTGGCAGATGAACGTGTTGACCTGTAAGCAGTTCCAACGTCACGGGCAGATACATTGTCTATCCCTCGATCTTGAAACCTGCGCAGGAACTCAACCTCGATCTTGTCCTGCTTACCTCTGTCTCCGCTATCGTCGTCTGAGTATGCAGCCTTACGCTGCGTACGACGGTCACGCAGACCGATGAACAGTTTCAGTAATGAAACGTCATCCAAATCTCCTATCTTCGCCATTATCACTCTCCTTTTTGGCAATTAACCATTCGTTGATGTCCTCTTCGTCCCAGCGAAAAACCTTCTGTGAGATTTTTATCGGTTGGGGGAAACTAGCTTCTCTACGACGCAACCATGGTAGGGCTGCTTTCGATATTCCGAGCAAGTCGGAAACTTCTTGGGGCTTTAGTAAATTCATGTTGCAGATACCTATATTTATGTACACTCGTTAACAGATTAGTAGTAATGGGTACACATGTCAAGCAATGACAGAGGCGCGGTGAGCTTTTACTTCATCCAATAATGCGCCTTGCATCTTCTGTTTACCTTTGAGCCGCGCGTATATCCGCCGCTCTACAGGTGTGCCCTCGAGCATGATGATAAAATTATTCATCTTCTGGCCCGGTCGGTTGATCCGTCCGTTGGCCTGCTCGAAAGTTTCGTTCGATGTGACACACGAGTACCACACGATCGTCGACGCCGCAGTCAGTGTTAGACCGTGGCTCATAGCAGCGGGTTGCGCCACTAATACTTTAAGTTCTTTGCCCTTCTGGAAGGCTCCGAATATTCTGTCGCGCTCGTTCTTTTTTACGCCGCCGTGGATTACTTCAACGTTGAAGTCCTTGGCTAGTTCCCGAGCGACCATGTTCACGCTCGATACATACGGCACGAAAACTATGACCTTGCCCTCCGCTTGG
>TARA_R110002073_G_scaffold49097_5_pt1 | contig 11676 bp, 10 predicted proteins | sample TARA_R110002073 | Tara Oceans TARA_R110002073 (sample SAMEA4397174) | marine metagenome | biome: Polar Biome; feature: [DCM] deep chlorophyll maximum layer (ENVO:01000326); material: water (ENVO:00002006), including particulate matter (ENVO:01000060) such as... | depth 40 m
TGGCGGACGATGTCGACATCACCGTGGGCCTGGCGCCCTATGCGCTGGTGGCAGAGGCCTATCCAGGGATCAAAAAAACTGTGCTGCGCTTTAGCGATGGAGATTTTTGTGGCTGCAACCTGTTTGCTTTCATCACTCCCGAGGGCCGCCGCGCCGCCAAGTTCTGGCGCAAGATCGAGCAGGAGCGCAAGAAACCGCTCGTGGTAATCGGTCTGTTGGGCTGGTGGGCGGTCATTCGTTATCGTCTCGGCCTGCTCTCACTGGAAGAGGCTCTCGCCAAGCTCAGCAAGCGTTTGGGACTGCGCATGCGCGCAGTGATCCTGCCCTACGCGAATGCCGCAATCGATGTGGATTCCATCGCCGACCTGATGCTCGTCAAAGGCGCACTGGAGAAGGCCGCAGCTGAGGACGCTTAGCGCTGGTGGTGGCCCGATCATTGCCCGATCAGGGGAAAGGCGGCTAAATCCGGCTTCTACCGCGTAAGAATTTCGGCGTCACCGCATGCCACCAGCGCTGAGGCGCAGGCGCTGGGGGGGGGAGCGCCACAGGATCGGGACCTGGTCTTTGGGAAAGGTTGTCTCCCCGAAGAACCAGGTTTCAATGGCGTAGCGAACTCGAGTGAAATCGGTTCGCGATTGGGTGCGATGCAAGTACAGATGGTCAAAGAAAAAAGCATCTCCCGCATGGAATACCGGCGCCACGGATCGCGCCTCAAACGCTCCACCTTGAATATGCTCATCACTGACTGACCAGTCAAAGGCGGCACCTTCGGCGGTGGCAATGTCGTAAAGGCGTTTTGGTACGACATCCATGCCGGGCGCACCGGTTTCCCCGCCACACTCGGTAAGCGGAACCCACAGGTTCAAACTGTTGATATCGGTTCCCATAAAAGCGCCATCCTGATGCCATCCACCCGCATTGACAGGTAGCTTGGATCTGCGCAAAACCCATTTTTTTGCCGAGAGGCAGGGCGGTTCACCCAGGTACGCGCCAACCAGCTCTTTTATGCCGTGTTGTTCGTAAAGCTGCAGCAGCGCCTCGGCCACACTGGGAGCTTCCACCGCCATGATACCCCCGCAGGCAGCATTGAACAGACGCAGGCGAGTGAGTTCCTGCTGCTTGTTGGGCATGATTGTTTTGAGATTGTGCGGTGGACTGAAGTAAGGTGAAACGAGTTCGGCGCGGACTTTCATGGGCGCGCTGGCGGTTTCGAATACGCGGTCTATGACATGAGTCAGTGCATCTGTTTCCGCCGCTGAAAACATACCGCGGACAATCAGGGCACCGTGTTCAGCCAGCGCTGTTCGCAGGATATCGACTGATAGTTGGTCATTGCTTACTTCGGGTATACAGTCGCTGTGTTTCTCAGCGCCCGCATCACCCGGGTTCACTAACAAGTGCGGGGCTGCCGCTGGCATGATATCCCGAAATGCTTCCATGCGCTGCGCCATGGTGGATTTATCCGACAGCACATCTCGCGCCTCAAGGCTTTCCGCAGTGATTTGCAGTGGTGACATGTTGAAATCCTTTAACGCAGCTAAAAACTTTACGGTATTTCGAGTAGGCTGTCTATTTCCTGCCTGGCCTCTAGCAAGAATTACATGAGAACATTAGAAAAATTGGACCTCATTCAGTTTGCCCGAGGTATTGCAGCAGTCGCTGTCGCAGTGTTTCACACCATTGGGGGGCAGCGCTACGTTGAGCCAGATTATATGATATTTGCCGGGTTTGATGGTTCCTGGGGGGTCGACCTGTTCTTTGTGATCTCCGGGTTCATCATGGTCTATATCAACCAGGAAGGCGCATCTGGCGTGAAAAATGCGAGATCATTTTTTTACCGAAGAGTTGCTCGTGTGGTGCCGTTGTATTGGTTCTACACGGCCATTACTGTGCTGGTCCTTTATTGCCTGGGACTGCAATTGCCGACAATCACCAGGTTACTGACTAGCCTGTTCTTTATTCCCGACGGGTTTCCCGTTCTGCTGCTTGGCTGGACGTTAAACTACGAGCTCTATTTTTACGTGGTTTTTTCTCTGGCACTGCTGTTTCCCCAGCGGCACCGCCTTTGGCTATTGACGGGTTGGTTTTTCATTACGTGTCTGCCTGGGGCTATCCAGCATCCGCTGCAGAAATACTGGGACTTTACTGATATAACTTTCTATAGCAACCCGATCGTTCTCGAGTTTCTGATGGGCATATATATCGCTCATTTTTATTTGTCCGGGAAGATACTGGCCAAGTGGGCCAGTTATATTTTGATACTCGGTTCGTTTACCGCGATTTTTCTAGCATCTGCCTATTTCGGCGATATGGAGAAGTATCGCGCTTACTTTTGGGGGATACCGGCAGCAGCTATTATCTACGGCTTTTTGTCGATTCAATATCACGGGGTATCGTCACCGGTCTTCATGAAGCATCTGGGTGACGCTTCATATTCGATCTATCTCTGTCACCTCCCGGTTTTTGTCGTGTTATCACAGGGATGGGGACTCCTCGGGATTGGCGGATATCTTGCCAATGCGTCTTACCTGGTTGTTACGCTGGTGGTCATCTACTACGTGGCAAATGCAAGTTATCGCTATATCGAACTGCCCGCGCAGCGTTGGCTGAATCGATTGGCCCCGCGCTGAATGCTTTGTACTGGTTTGAGGAACGGATCATTTGTCTGCGCCTTCGACTTGTCCGAATTGCTCCGGCAGCTAATAGCTGCGGTTCAGTAGCAGCGTTTTGGTGTCACCTTCAACGAACCGGCCCGAGTCGGGCTGGTAGCGACGTGAGTCAATGCGTAATTCCCAGCCCCCATCATATCGCTCCACCGCATAGCGGTTGTACTGCGCGATATCCGCACCGTGCAAGCCTAGCGCGGAGGCTGAGGGAACTGCGATTACTGGCACCGCGCCGACGCGACTGTGCAGTTCATTGAAATGGGCGCGGTGCCCGTGGCCATGCAGTACCAGTTCAGCACCGTATTCCTCCAGCAACGCCTGTATCTGCGGCGCATCGGTGAGGCGTTTGCGCCACTTCTCCTGCCCGGTCACCGGGCAGTGGTGCAGATAGACAACCCGAAATAGCCGCTCACGCGCCGCGTGTTGCAACAGGTCGGGTAGCTGGTTCAACTGGTCCTTGCCGAGGGTGCCTGTGGCCATCAGGGGCGGTTTGGGGCAGGCCGTGGACAGCCCGATGAAGGCGATGTTTCCACGCACCCTGAGGCTGGGAAAGACCGGTGTCCGAACCGGGGTGTCGCGGTCGCGATCCGAGGCCATGTAGTCCTGCCACAGCGCAAAGGTAGACTGCCACGGGGCCGCGACACAGGCATCGTGATTGCCGGGCACGAGGGCGATCTGGGCGGGGTCGCCCAACGCGTGCAGCCAGTCACTGGCCTGCCTGAACTCCTCGGGCAGCCCGATATGCGTGAGGTCGCCGGTGACCAGCAGTTGATCGAGTTCTATTCCGGCGAGGTCGCGTTGCAGGGCGTCGAGTACTTCCCTGCGGTGCTCGAAACGGCGTTTGCGATGCCAGGACAAGTAGCCCAGTGCCCGTTTGCTCCACAGATCACGCGCTCGCACATTGGCCAGTGAGCTGAGGTGGGGGTCGGATAGTTGGGCAAAACGCTGTGGCATGGTTTGGATGTCCCGGTCGGTGTCGATTGTAGCATCGCTCGGCGCTGCCACCGAACTGGGCAGTTACACGCGCCGGATGATCGCGCCCAGTTCTGCAAGTTTGACATCGATATTGGCGTAGCCGCGATCGAGGTGATACACACGGTCGATGGTGGTGTCGCCGTCGGCGCAGAGCGCGGCAATGATCAGCGAGGCCGAAGCGCGCAGGTCGGTGGCCATCACGGGGGCGCCTTGTAAGCGCTCACTACCGCGGACAATCGCGGTATGACCTTGCAGTTCAATATCTGCCCCCATACGCTGCAACTCCGCAACATGCATGAAGCGGTTCTCGAAAATGTTTTCCACCACGGTGGCAGAGCCCTCCGACACGGCGTTAAGCGCCATGAACTGGGCCTGCATATCGGTGGGGAATGCAGGGTAGGGTGCGGTGTGGATATTGACGGCCTTGCAGCGCTTGCCGTCGGTGTCGAGTTGAATCCAGTCCGGGCCCAACGCCAGTCGGCAACCCGCCTGTTCCAGCTTGCCCAGTACGTGGTGCAGGAAGTCGGGGTTGGTATCCAGCACTCGAACGCTGCCGCGTGTTGCGGCGGCGGCTGCCAGGAAAGTGCCGGTTTCAATCCGGTCCGGCGGGACATTGTGCCGCGCGCCATGCAAAGCGGGCACGCCTTCTACCACGATAGTGCCGGTGCCGGCGCCGGTGATCCTGGCGCCCATCGCGATCAGCAGTTGCGCGAGGTCGCCGATCTCCGGCTCCAGTGCGCAGTTTTCCATTGTGGTCACGCCGTCCGCGAGGGAGGCGGCCATCAACAGGTTCTCGGTGGCGGTGACCGAGGGGACATCAAACGCGAAATGCGCGCCGCGCAGGCGGCTCGCTTTGGCCTTGATGTAACCCGCCTCAATGTGAATGTCGGCGCCCAGCGCTTCCAGCCCCGCGATGTGCTCATTGACTGGTCTGGAGCCGATAGCACAGCCGCCCGGCAGCGACACATCGGCCTCACCGAAGCGGGCCAGTAGCGGTCCCAGTAGCAGGATCGAGGCGCGGATGGTTTTAACCAGTTCATACGGCGCATGCACGGAGTGCACCTTGCTGGTATCGATCACCAGATCGGTACCGCTGCGCTCGGATTGCGCGCCCAGCAAGTCCATCAGGTGCAGTACAGTACTGATATCGCGCACTGCCGGTATGTTGCCGATATGCAGCGGTTCGGCGCTCAGCAATGATGCTGCGACGATAGGCAGCGCGGCATTCTTGGCCCCCGCCACTCGAACCTCACCGTGCAATGGACCACTGCCGGTGATGATAATTTTTTCCATTAATGGCCTTTGTTGGTTGGGGTAATGAGGCCGGCTGAGATGAGCCCGGCATAGGCGGCGATAATTGTATCGATCTGCTCGCTGCTATGGGCGGCACTGACACTGTTGCGCAGCAGGAAATTGGTGGATGGTGAGGCCGGTGGAATGACCAGGTTGACGTAGACCCCCGACTGCATCAGCGCTTTCCAGCAATCGATGGTCGCAGAGCGATCCTCCATTTCAACGGCCACCACCGGGCTTGCAGTGGGGCCCACCGGCAAGCCCAGTGCTTTGAGCCCGTCGTACAGGCGATTGGCGTTGTCCCACAGCCGCTGTCGCAGTTGCGGCTCCTCTGAAATGATCCGCAGTGCTGCGCGGGTTGACGCAATGACGGAAGGCGCGGACGAGGCGGTGAAAATGTAGGCATTGATACAGTAGCGGATCGCTTCCAGCTCCGGGTGGCGGCTGACGCAGAAACCGCCGATAGCCCCGAGGCTTTTGCTGAATGTGCCGGCAAAGAAATCGACGTCGGCCTCGACGCCGGCGGCCTGGGCAGCGCCGCGGCCGGTGTCGCCGAGCGCGCCCATGGAGTGTGCCTCATCCAGGAACAGGTAGCCGCCGTACTCGCGTTTTACAGCGGCGATTTCCTGCAGCGGTGCGACGTCGCCCAGCATGGAGTAAATACCCTCCGCGATAATCAGGGCCTGGTTGGCGCGATCGCCGAGGCGACGCAGTCGCTTGGCGAGATCCTCCGGGTCGTTGTGCTTGAAGCGGATGATGTCCGCTCCGCTCAGTTTGACCCCGGAGTAAATACTGGCGTGGCTGTCGGCATCCAGCAGGATGGTGTCGCCGGGACCCGCCAGCGTGGAGCACATGCCCATGGTGGCCGCGTATCCGGTGGAGAATACGATGGCGTGATCGACGCCGTAGAACTGCGCAATTTCCGTTTCCAGTGCCTGGTGCTCGGTGAAAGAGCCATTGGCGAGCCGGGAGCCAGTAGTGCCGGTTCCCCACTGCGCCGCAGCGTCCTGGGAGGCCCTGATACAGCGCGGATCAAACGACAGGCCGAGGTAGTTGTTGGTGCCCGCCAGAATCACGTTGCGCCCCTCTACCACGCCTTCGGTAGCAGAGATAATCTTCTCGGTCACAGCGCCAAACGGCTTTACGTGGCGCTCGGCGAGTTCGGCCTGGAAATTGGCCATGGTCTGGAATTTGTCGAATAGCATGGGGTCGTCTACCTCTTGATGATCGGGGTGACTTTCAGAGGTTGAGTTCGCGGACCTTCCTTGCCAGATCGCCGATAGTATTCACGTCCGGAAGAATATTCAGGGGAATGGAAATATCGAAGTGGTCCTCGATTTTCTCAATGAACTCCATCACCTCCAGCGAACTGAGCCCGATATCGGCCACCAGTGCGGTGTCCTCTGACAACACCAATTGCTTTTTGTTCTGGAATTCCAGGGCGGTATAGAGGAAATTCAGGTATTCCTGATAGTCGGTCATTTTAAAGCCGCCCTTGCGTCGCTCAAGGTAAGTCGCTAGATTTCAAAGGTTTGAACTATACCCACGGAAGATAGCTAATGCCAGTAGTTTGGTTGATCGACGCCTACCGCGCAGGCGAGCGAGGGCAGGTGCGCGCACTGGTGGACGCGCTGGGCTGGCCCTGTGAAACCAAGGTGCTGAGCTATCGCAGCCACGTATTTTTACCCCATGTTCTGGGGCAGTCGACGCTGCGTGGTATTACCGCGGAGTCGGCCGCGCTGCTGCAGCCGCCCTGGCCGGACCTGGTGATTAGCTGTGGCGTGCGCAATGAGCCGGTGTGCCGTTGGATTCGCGAGCAATCGGGCGGGCACACCCGCTACGTGCACGTCGGGCGCCCCTGGGCGCCGCTGGACACCTTCGACCTGGTGATCACCACGCCGCAGTACCGGGTGCCGCCGCATCCCAATGTGCTCAACAATATGTTGACGCTGCACAGCGTCACCGAGGAGCGCCTGGCGCAGGCGCGTAAAGAGTGGGAGTCCACGTTCGCCGAAATGCCCAGGCCGCGTTTTGCGGTGATGGTGGGTGGAGATAGCGGCCCTTTCACGCTGGGCGTGAAGGCCGCCGCGCGGCTCGGGCGTGATGCCTCACAACTGGCGCGGGCCACGGGCGGCTCGCTGCTGGTATCCACCAGTTCGCGCACGCGTCCCGCCGCGGTTGAGGCGCTGCAGGCTGCGATTACGGCACCGAATTATTTCTACCAGTGGGCGCCTGCACAGTCGGAAAACCCCTACATGGGCATCCTGGCATGGGCCGATCGCCTGATCGTCACCGGCGACAGCATTGCCATGCTGTCGGAGGCCTGCGCCACGGGCAAGCCGGTCACGATGTTTGATCTGGGCGGAATGCGTGCCATCTACGATGAATCCGTTCGCGATTTCCGTGTTGGGGGAATGCTGTACGCGCTGTTGCTGCGCTGGTTCTGGCAACCGCTGAGTCGGGATATCACACTGGTACACCGCCGCCTGCGCGAGACCGGTTACGCCTCCTGGATAGAGGAGGTATTGGTGACGGCGATGGTGCCGGCGGAAACGGATTTACACCGCGCGGTCGCTGCCGTGCGTAAGCTACTTGGCGAGACCTGAGCCGCTATCGCTGCCCGTATCCAGTCGCACGGCGTTACCGCCGGTCATCCGGTACACAGTGTCGGCGCCGGACACCATGGCTTGATTGTGTGATATCGCCAGAATGGTCAGCTGGCCCTTGAGCGCATCCAGGGCCTGGCGCACCGCTTCTTCTGTATCCTTGTCCAGTGCGCTGGTGGCCTCATCGAGAATCAGCAGTCGGGGCTGGTTTATCAGAGCCCGGGCGATAACGATCCGCTGCCGCTGGCCACCCGAAAGCTTCCCGCCGCGCTCACCGACAATGGTATCCAGCCCCTGTGGCAGCCGGGTGACGAAATTCCACGCACCGGCTGCGCGCAGCGCGCGCTCGACATCAGCCGCCGTCAGCGAGGGCTCACCCAGCGTGACATTGTGGAGAACGCTGTCGTGCAGCAGGATGGTGTCCTGGGGCACGTAGCCAATCATTTTTCGCCACTGCTCTATGTCGATGTCCTGCAGCGGTACGCCGTCCAGCAACACCCGCCCGCTCTGCGGCCGCAGCAGGCCAATCGCCAGATCGATGATGGTGGTTTTCCCCGACCCCGAAGGGCCTACCAGCGTCGTCAACGAGCCGGCTTCAATCTGCAGCGACAGGCCCTGGAAGACGGGGTGTTGGTCGTAGTTAAAGTACACATTGTCCAGCGTGAGGGCCTGTTCGAAGCGCGGAGCAATACCGCCTTGCAGGTCTTCCTGGGCGGCTCCAGCGGCCTTGATCGCATCGGTCAGTGACCAGTAGGCGCTCTCACCCTCAGCCAGTTTCTGATACTGCTTTTGCACTTTGCCAAAGTAGCTAAAAGCCCTGCCCAGTGCGACTACCAGCACCATCACTGTGGGCAGGGCCATGTCGAATTTTTCCATTGCCACATAGATGCCGAGGCAGATAAATGCCGTGAACATGAGTTCCTGGCCCGAGTTGAGCAGCGCCGCGCTCAGTACCTGCCGCCGCTGCGACTTGTTCAGCAGGTTGGTATCGTGTGCCAACACCTGGTCCGCCAGGTATTCGCGTGACATTGCCTTCAGCGGTTTCACTGATTGCAGGGTGTCAGTGAGGTTCGCCATCAGTGATGTCATCAGGCGGGTCTGCTTGGTGGCTGCTCTGCGAGTGATGTTGACCAGGAAATGGGACAGACCGATGACCACGGTGCCCGCTACGATAGCCACCAGCGAGGCGCGCCAGGACAGTGCAAAGGCGACACCGGCGTAGATGATCCCCGGAATAAGAAAGGTCAGGGCGGTAGTGCCGTTGACAAACGCCGTCGCAGAGCGCTGTGCCTCGGACGCCATGGCATTGGTCAGCCTGCCGACAGGCTGGTGTAAAAAATACTCCCACTTGCTGCGTAACACCGCGCGCAGTAATTTCAGCCGCAGGTCGGTACTGACCTGGGCGGCTGTATAGCCTACCTGTCGCTGTGCGAGCAACAGGAATATGGATTTGAAGGCAACCCCGCCAAGGAGGATTGCCAGCATACTGCCTAGTGTAGGAGTGATACCCACGAAATCCAGAGCGCTCAGGATGGTCTTTTCAAACTCACTTTGGCCCTCGATACCTGCGCCGGGGATTGCACTGGTGGCCTCCGGCCCCAGTGCGATATTCAACAGCGGCAGCAGTGCCGACACGCCGATGCCCTCTGCGATGCCAGACAACAGCAGGGCCAGCATCATCAGTACAGTTTGCCAGCGATAGGCGCGGAAAAAGTCGAGCATCAATCGCATCGGGTGGCGTCTCCCTGTGCGCGTGCGTGTAGGGCTGCGTCAGTCATCATACGTTCCCCCGAATCACCCCGGCTCACCAGCGCATGCGGCGCAGCAGTAGCAGCGCGGATGCGAGGATAACCAGGGTCGGTAGCAGTGCTACCAACTGTATGTTCCACTGCAACAGTTGTCCCAGCGAAAAGATGATCTGGGTGCCCAGATAAAAAAGTATCCCCAGCACCGCGCCGATCCCGATCTTGATACCAAAGCTGCGATCGCGACCGGCTGTGGCCCCGGCGCTGATGGATGTGGCCAGTAGCACCATCGCGAACACAGTCAGCGGCATCAGCAGTCGCTGCCAGAAGGCGTTGAGGTATTTGTCCGTGGGCTGCCCGTTGCTGGCCAGATACTGGCTGTACGAGTACAGCACCGACAAATTCATACTGTCACTTTTAAGGGTCAGCGTGGGCAGTTCGTCACTCGACCACAGGTTGGCAATCTCCAGTTCCTTGTAGCCCTTGGTACGGAATTCGCCATTCACCAGGGCTTTCTCTCTCACTTTCTGGAACAGCCAGTGCCTGTCCTTGGTGACTTCCGCTGTCTGTGCCCACACGGCGCGCACCAGTTGGCGGGAATCGTCGAATTCAAACAGGCTGATATTGCCCGGCACGTTGTCCTCGGTCATCCGTCCCAGATGGATGTAGCGCCGTCCATCGGTTGACCAGACGCCGCCGCCGGGAATCCATCCCTGATTGCCGTCGCGCAGCAGTTTTCGCTCCTGTTCCGCCGACTGTTGTAACTGCGGCGTGATGTATTCCATGCAGACCCACAGGCCAGCCATCAGCAGCACGGTGGGCAGGGCGAGGGCCGCGAATAATTTCCTGGGGGGGAAGCCGGTGCAGCTGATGATCGTCAGTTCGTTGTAGCGATCGAGATTGGCCAGTGCCACGATACTGCCCAGCAGTGCAATGACGGGCGCGAGGCTGACCAGTTGGTTGGGCAGGATAAGCAGTGTGTACTTGGCAACCTCCATCGCGTTGTAGTTCAGCTCGGTGTGATCGAGCTCCTGGGTGAAGCCAATCAGGCCGAATACGGCACCCAGCACCAGAAACACGAGAAACCAGCCTTTGGCGACATTGATACCGATGTAGCGTTGCAGAATCATCGACGTCTCAGCCTCGGTTGAGTCACCAGAATCACCAGCAGTACCGCCTGCAGTGCATACGCTGTCCACAGGCCGGGTATTGCCCCGAGTTTGCCCTGCTCAATAAAGGTACGCAGCACACTGACCATGGCAAACAGGGCGATATACGACAGCAGCGCGATGCTGAAGTTGCGAAAGCGCGATTCACGAGGCGCAGAGCGCGCCAGCGGCACGGCGATCAGCGCCAGCAGGATGGTCGCCAGCGGTGTGGTGATACGCCACTGGTACTCGGCGATGTCCTTGGGATCCGAGGATTGCGACAGGTTCAGCGTGGTCTCCGCCTTGCGCCGGTATTTCTCCTCGGCTTCCTCATTGGGCAGGTGCACCACCAGCTCCTTGAATTTCAGGGACAGGTCGCGGCGATCCCGCTTGTCCAGCAGGTAGTTATAGCCGTTGTAGAATGTGGCCTGTGAGGCCTGGTTGGGATTGAGTGTGGGCATCGCGGCGCTCTCTGCGATAATGATTTCGGTGCGCGCCTGTTTGTCATAGTTCTTTTGCAGGAACACGCCGCTGTGCAAGCCGGTCTCGATATCGACGCCGCTGGCGATAAACGTGTAGTCGCTGCCCCCCATATTGACGAATTCGTTGGCGGTCATCTTCTTCAGGTCAAACTGTGCTGCCGACTGCGATTCCAGTGCGTAACTGGTGCGAAACGCCCACGGCCGCCCCAGGACTGAAATCAGGCCAGTGAAAAGCGCCACCAGCAAAGCCAGTTTGAACACTGCTTCCAGAATGCGTGCTCGACTCACGCCGGCGGCGTAGAACGCGCGCATTTCAGAGTCGCGGTACAGGCGGCCTATGGCGGACAGTACCGAAAAGAAGAACGCCGAGGGCAGCAGAATCTCCAGGGTGATAAGCGTGTTGAGACCGACAAGCTTGAACGCGGTCAGCATATCCAGCTTGCCCTCTGCGGCCAGCGATAGCTGGCTGGCGGCCGAAAAGCCGATAAAAACCAGCACCAGAAGGCCGAGTCCGGTAGTGAAGGGGCGCAGTATTTCCCAGCTGATATGGCGGTCGATGATCAAGCGGTAGTGTTCCTGTCGAGACTGGCGCCATTGTACATGAAGCGCCTGTCGTCTGGTCATTTTGACCCGCATCGCGCATAATTGCACGCTTTGCGCATGTAGCCGCAGCCTTTCATTGAGTATTTGAATACATGTTGAACCTGAGTGATGGCGTCAAGAAAGCGCTGATTCTCATCCCGACGCAACCGCTCCCGGCC
>TARA_R110002073_G_scaffold75_11_pt1 | contig 11673 bp, 7 predicted proteins | sample TARA_R110002073 | Tara Oceans TARA_R110002073 (sample SAMEA4397174) | marine metagenome | biome: Polar Biome; feature: [DCM] deep chlorophyll maximum layer (ENVO:01000326); material: water (ENVO:00002006), including particulate matter (ENVO:01000060) such as... | depth 40 m
ACTTTCACGAATTGGATTCTTTCCAATCTTATATAGAATGGACAGAAAAAGAAAAAGAAGAAATGATAAGTCCGATTTGCACTTCATGCAAATATTTTGGTAATTGTTTAACAGAACATTACCGATATGTCAAGGATTTAGATAATGGGTGTAACGGATATAAAGGACTATTGGATTGGTATGAAAAAATGGAGAACAGCGTCCCAAGTTTACCACTTACTTAATAGTGAGTATACAGATGACTTGAATAAAATGGATGTGACATGGAGTGAAGAAAATATAGTTAGAGATGCTGTTTTGCATTTTAATGAATATGTTGATGAAACTATTAGGCCAGCAAAAGCATATTTTGTTGCTATATGTTATGCACATTGGCTATCTCAAGACTTTAATGAAGATTTCTTTGAATTACTAAATGATAAATATTTACTAGCGGAGAATGATCCGCATTTTATTCAATATCATTTAGACATTGATACTTATGATCAAATATTGAAAAATATAGAATTTCCTTTAAAAATGATAGGAATGGTTCCAGATGTTAGAAAATATTATGAGGATGAGTTTAAACTAGCCCTAGAAACCTTATAAATAAACATAAGCAACCTATAGCAAAGATGAGCATATGACTAGAAAAATTACAGTAAACTTAACTGATAAAATAGAAACTTGGCGTAATGCGACAAACGCTATGTCTGGATATGTAGGTGAACCTGATAACCTCACTACAACTAATAAGACAGACTTAGTTCAAGCGATCAATGAAATTAAAGCAGTTTCTGGTCCAACCTATGTCACTACAGCATTAAGTCTTGTGGGCGGCGGTAATGGTAGTCATACCACACTGTCTTACGATTCTAATAGTGGTCTATTTTCTTTTAGTTGTAGTTCAATAAGTCCATCACATCTTGATCCTCTGCCAGCAAGTGTAATTACCAGTGGTACATTTACCACCACTAGAATTCCAAATCTATCAACAACTAAAGTAACAACTGGAGTTTTTAATAAAGCAAGAATTCCAGTAATCCACAATCTGGATGGTTTGCTAAAGGATTCTCAAGTAGGGTTTACAACATCCCACGTTCCAGAAGGCAGTCCAAATCTCTATTATACTGATAGTAGATCAAGAGGCGCATTTTCTACTGATAGTGATATTACTCTTGATTCGAATGGTAAAATTGGCCTTACGTTATCAGCGGCAACTCTGGCATCAATAAATAATTTTAATGCTTTGGGTGGAACTGGTGTTACTATTGGAAGTTTTGATTCTATATCTATTGGTCAAGAAGTTGACTCAACATCCAGTGTAATATTTAACACTATTAATTCGGCGGCTATAACATCTACTGCTGGAATTACAGGAACAACTGGAACATTTAGTGGCGCACTATCTGGTGCTTCAATTACTGGTAATATGGTCGCAGATAGTTTTGAGGCAGATAGTGGTCTTTTAAGTAATTTAATTATGACTCCTTTCCAAGTAAAAAGACAAATTTCTGGAAAACTAGCGACAAAGTATGTAGGTTCTTATGCTGCAATGTCAAATGCTGGTCAGATTGTTTTCGCTCATGGTTTAGGTGTAGAACCTGATATTATAACTTATAGATTTAAATGTATTACTGCACAGAATGGATATTCTGTAAATGATATTATTGATGTAGTACCAAGCGAAAACCGTGAAGGGCTTGAGGAAGGGTTCGGTTCGGTAGTAGATGCTACAAACATAACTCTTAGAATTGCATCCAATGGGCCAGGTATATATCAAGAGAAAAATACTGGGGCAACTAGTGTATTAACAGCAACAAACTGGCAAGTCCAAGTAAGAGCATTTATAATAGCATAGAAAGATAAACGATGGTTAAAATAGTAGATTTACCGACTGCCACAAGTAGTGATTTAGATAGTAATCTAAATTATTTGGTAGTAACAGGAACCAATTTATCTGGTGGTTATGCTACCGCAAAAGTTACCTTGGCAAACTTAGAACAGCATTACAATAATACTGGGGCTTTGACAAGTAGTGGAGTTCAAGCACTTGTAGATTCCGATTATATTTACGCCAAAATAAATAGTTCCACTTTAAATACTTTAACAAAACCCACTTCGGTTGCATTTTCAAATATCACTTCCAAACCCACTACATTAGCAGGTTATGGAATCAATGATGGTTTAAAATTTAGTGATCTTAAAGATGAGGACGGTATGGCATCAAACAGTGCATTACACGTTCCAACCCAACAGTCAGTAAAAGCGTATGTAGACGCAAGTATTCTGACAAAAGATAATACTGATGAAATTACTGAAGGTTCAACAAACCTATACTATACTACAGCAAGAGTAAACACAGATTTTGATACTAGACTTGCTACTAAAAATACTGCTAATCTTACAGAGGGCAGTAATCTATATTATACAGACGCAAGAGTAACTAGTCGTATTACAGGTTCCGATCTTAATATGGGAAGTAATAATATTATTACAACTGGTAAATCTCTTTATGCAAATATGTATTCGGCAGAAGGCGATCTGCCTTCAGCGTCAACATATCACGGTATGTTCGCTCATGTGCATGGAACGGGTAAGGGATATTTTTCCCATGGTGGGGCGTGGCACAAATTAATTGATGAAACAAATCTATCAACTCAAGTTGATTCTGCATATATATTAGCACGATCTTCTGCTGGAGTCGATTCTGCTTTGATAGTTGGTACTATAACTGATCCAAAATATCTTAGGTCGGATGTATTAGATAATGGACATTCATTATCTCTCTCATCAACATTACATGCTGATGGTGCGATTACATCAAATGCTGATATTACTGCATTTAATTCCGCTTCTGATAGAACATTAAAAGAAAATATTGAGCGCATTGAGAATGCTCTTGATAAAGTCGGAACACTTGCTGGATATACGTTTAACTATAAAGGTAGAGAAGAAAAAATGTCTGGTCTTATGGCAGATGAAGTTTCTGAAGTTCTTCCAGAAGTTGTTTATGAATTTGATGGCGAACATAAAGCAATTCGTTATGGTAACATGATGGGTCTTATTGTAGAGGCAATAAATGAGTTAAGAGTGGATGTTGAATATCTTAGGGAAAAGATAGAGTCTAATGCCGACACCATTTAAACCTACAAATATACATAGTAATTATCCTCATTTAGAGGGAGACAGTTCTTTCAGTTTTTCTGATATTAAGAATCAATTTAGCGATACTGGATCAGTATCTTTATCAGAATTTTATAAGAGCGGTAGTTTAGTTTCAGAGTCTGATGGTAATTTAATTATAAATTCTGGAATATCTAGTAGTACTAGTGTTCCATCTTCTGGCAAAATATCTTTAACTGATCTTATGATAAAACCCTATTTTGATGTTGTATATGCTGTTGCATCATCAACTCAAACTGTAACATCAGATTATACATATACTCTTCCACAAAATTGTGGATTTACTCACATGAAAATTTTTATACAAGGGGCTGGAGCATCAGGTCAAGTTGGCCCTTGGAATTGGAGTGGTAGAGGTGGAATTTCATCTTCATTCATTAACGCACCTGCTGGCGGTAATGGTGGTGATTATGCACAGTCACATTCAGTTCCTGTAACCAGCGGTGATGTGATTACAATTAAAGTTGGTAATGGTGGTAAAGCATTAGGTGGTTCAGCACATGATAGTAAGTGGGGATTTCAAGGCGGTGGAAATTCTGCAACTGGTGGAAATTCTTACGTTTATAAAAATGGAAGTAATGTACTTACAGTGGCTGGGGCTTCAAAATCTAATAATCATATCAGACAATCTGCATTTGATAGTGGAACTAGGAGTGTAGAAACTCAGGGTTATACTTTATCTGGTGGATATGCATCTGGCCCCGGAACTGGAAATAAAGTTACCATATATGACAACTCAAAATTAGAATTACATTATGCTGGCGGTTGGGGAGGAACTTCTTATTTAGTTGGATGTTTAGTTAGTAATGCATCAACATTAACTTCTAGTCCTAATTTTAATTATGGTTCATCTGTTTTTGGAGGAGGTGGCGCACCCGGCTATCAAACAGCAGGTGATCCGGGAAATGAGGGCATTTCTCACGATATTAGAGGAAAAGGTTATGGTTGGCGAAACTCAGGCTCAGATTGGATAAGCGAAGTAACACCAACACATGGTGGGGTCACTGGGTCGCCAGGAAAAGGCTTTGACGAAATATTTACTAGGAAAACAACATCTGGTCTTGGATATGGGTTCGGTGGTGCTGGAGAAAAAGGATATAATGGTCAAAGTGTAGCAACTAATAATAATCAAGGTGGTCCTGGATTTGTAAGAATTATGTTTTTTGATGCTAATGCAACTAGATATACTTCTGGAATTACATACAATAGAACAAAAGCAAGATTCGCTGGATAGAAATACTGGAGAGAAAAAATGGCACAATCTGAAGATATTATGGTTGATCAAGGAAGTGATATAACACTTAGACTTGAATGTTTTGAAACTGATGGTAGTAAAAAAATATTTAAAAAACTTGATCCAAGTAGTGGTGGCACAATCGCACCATATGTTGCAACTGGAAAAATAAAAAAATCATACTCAACAAGCGATTCTTCTGCTATATCATTCGGAACGTCATTTCTTGATCTTGATAATCCAAATATATTACAACTGTCGCTTTCAAATACCATAACAGAAACAATGAAATCAGGAAGATACGTTTATGATGTTGAGTTAAGTTATCAAGATTCTGCAACCAACACAACAATAGTTGAAAGAATACTTCAAGGGACACTTACAGTATCACCAAGCGTTAATTAGATTATGATTACTCAGAATATAAAAGTCATATCTTCAAACACTATTCAAAAAAAAGTTTTCATAGACAAGGTAGTTTCAAAGTATAGTAAAGTTGAATTTACAGTTCAGTCTTATGGTTCTGTAGATTTACCATCAACTATTAGCAAAAAAGAATTAATTAGGAGATCATCATGAGTGATACTGTAAAAGTTGTTTCTACGAATACGATTGTTAAAAAGATTACTTTGGGTACTCCTGTGCCGCAAATCGCTCAAATTGAAGTAGTTTCAGATATAGGTCAACTTAGAAATGTTGCAGGAAACGGGGCAGTGAATGGAGATGTGTTAGTTTTTAACGCTACCAATGCACAATTTCAACCACAACTATTATTTGATAAACAAACTATTGATGCTGGAGAGGGTTTTTGATCCATATAATTATATAAATACAAAAAGAAGTGTAAATTAAGGTTCAGATTTTATGCCAGCAACTATAAGAATAAAACGATCATCAAATGTTGATACCCCAGCAAATCTTAAAGTAGGTGAAATAGCGTATTCGTATGCTGATACATCTAAAAAACTTTTCATTGGTATAGGGCCAGAAATAAACGTCACTGGGGATGCCTCTAGAGTTGCCACGATTGGTGGTGAATACTTTACAACACTCTTTCCAGATAATCCTGGAATAGCGCAAGATGGTAGATTAGTATTACTAGATGACAGTCGCGGATTAGATTATCTAAAACTCCAAAGTCTTGTTGGCGATTCTGGTAGTTTTAATAACCTAAGTGTTGATAGTGCATATATTCGTTTTTTCAATGCAGACAGTGCGGTTATAAAGGGGCTTATTTCTGATTCCGCGCACATTACATTTTTGGAGGCAGACAGTGCCTATATTCATGATCTTCGTGTTGATTCTGCTTATATACAATTTGCCGACATTGACAGTTCCCATATTGACAACTTGCGTGTTGATAGTGCTTATATACGTCATTTTGACATGGATAGTGGACACATTGATAATGTTTCTATCGATTCTGCTTACGTCAAATTTATGGATGTTGATAGTGGTCATGTTGATAATCTAACTGTAGATAGCGCGTATATTAAATATGCTGATATTGATAGTGGACACATTGATAATGTATCTATTGACTCAGCGTATATTAAATATGCTGATATTGATAGTGGACACATTGATAATGTTTCTATCGATTCTGCTTACATCAAATATATGGATGTTGACAGTGGGCATATTGATAATGTAACTATTGATAGTGCGTACATCAAATACGCTGATATTGACAGTGCATATATCAATGATGTAACTATTGATAGTGCGTACATTAAATATGCTCTTATTGATCATACTGATATTGATAGTGCAGATATAGGTCAAGTAGATATTGACAGTGCTTATATTTCTAGGGCAGATATTGATAGTGCTTACGTTGGACAACTCATGTCCGACTCTGCAAGAATTACATATGCTCATATTGAAACATCGTATCAACCATTGATCACTGGTCCAGCCGAAATCGTTATTGATCCTGCTGGGATTGGTGATAATACTGGTCGTGTTCTTATCAAAGGCGATTTGCAAGTTGATGGTATTCAAACTATTATTAACTCAACAACAGTTACTGTAAATGATAAGAATATTATTTTAGCAGACGAAGCCATGGATAGTGCTGCTGCTGATGGTGCTGGTATTACTGTTTTCAGTAATAGAAGTTACAATGACCCAGTTCACGGTAGAGGAAGTTTTACTTATCAAGCAGATGCATCTGGTTTTCAAGGGCAAGTTAGCCCAGCACCTGGATTGTGGAAATCTAGTCTGCCTATGGAAATCGCTGGTGGATTGCATATTGGTGGAAAATTAAGTGGTGTTGATAGCGCACACATAGCACGTATTAGCGGCTCATCAATTTTATACGACTCTGGGCGTATTGGGCAGTTTGTTTCTGACAGTGCAATGATTCGTGAACTTGAAGGTTTGAGAGCGGTATATGCTCTTGGATACTTTGATAAAATTTTTGTTGATAGCATATATTCACTTCAACTTACGCCACATGGTATTCTTAGTTCTGAACCGGGACAAGGTAGACTTATAAATGATGATGGGTTTATAAGAACACAAAATCGCACATGGCAAGATCATTTGGGATCATTGGACGGTATTCATTTTGGCAAAGAAACTGTTAATGGTAAAGGTCCAGACCCAACAGCAGATTCTTCTTACTACCACCTCACACTAACAAAATCTGGAAATATATTTGCAGAAGGTTTTAGAATTGGTGGTGATTACCATAAACCTACTGGACAATCAGCGTCACTTACACTTAATTATGGTTCGCAAACTGGAAAAGGCACTTCATACGCACACGATTTCTATGGTCTTGAATTAAATGACTCTCAACTAACATCCACTCTACAGAAAAATGTTTTCAAATCTGATTATAGTTTTGATAGTGCAACAATTGGTGGTGGTGTTCACGCAGTTCTTTACGATAGTGTGGGTAATCCAGGAAGTAGTCTTATTTCTTTAAAAGGTGCTTTAGATAGTAATTTAATATCATTTCACAAAGATGGTTCTATTGATTTCTATGGAAATATGTATAGAAAAGGTGAAAGGTTTATTGGCGGCGGTATTTTTGAAAAGCAATTCTCTCCTTATGATGTTAATGATGTTTTCTATTTACCTACTATAAGAGAACCTGGAGTTACTGATGTATTTCAAATCGGTGCCAGAATGGGTATCGGTACTGATAGACCAGCACATGCACTTGATTTTAGAACAGATACCACTCTTATAGGTAATCTTTTTCAAGTATCTGGAAAACTAAATACTTCAGCACAATACTATGCTTTAAATCCTGTGGGGGCTGGAAGCCCAAGCATAAATGATCAATACCAAATTGTTGTAGATTTAGATAGTGACAAATCTAGAATGATCTTTGATCCTGCTAAAGCAAGATTTAGGGCTGGATATTTCGTAACAGGCACAATTAAAAATACTGAAATGGGTACTTATTCCACAGCGTTTGGTAAAAATACCATTGCTAAAGGGACTGCATCATACGCCCAAGGCGATTCTTCTGAAACATATGCGGATGGTTCATTTGTTTCTGGAATTAAATCGATTATTGGTGCTGGTGCTACAACCAGTATTGCAATTGGTAAAGAAAATATTATTAGTGGTAATGCATTAACCAGTATCGCTTTTGGTGAAGGCAATGAAATAACATCTTCACAAGGTATCGCGATTGGTAAGGATAATACGGCAGTTGGCGAGAAAGCAATTTCTATTGGTGATACCCAAGTTACCAGCGGCACTGGGGCTGTTGGCATTGGTATAGGGAATCAAATAACAGGAAGCGCATCAATTGCTATAGGTGGTACAAGTGCCGCTGGAAATACTGTTTCTGCAACCAATTCAGTAGCACTTGGGTTTTCACATAATATTGCGGGTTCCTATAACTTTGCATTCGGTGAAGGTATAACTTTTCCTAGTACAGCACAAGGTTCTTTCGGTTTTGGTAAGAATGTTAATGTTGGTGGTGACCGCTCTATTGGTATTAACTTGGGTACTGGTCAGGCTGGTACTGTTGGAGAATTTTTACCACTTTCAAATACTCATGATAACTTTATGTCTATTCAAGGTGGTAATGTTACAATCGGTAGTGATTCTGATTTAACAAGAATGGCAGTACCTGTTTCAAGTGGAGTTGGTAATCTTTATGTAACTGGTGATCTTATTTATAGCGGAGAAAACCTTAAATTACTAGCAGATGGGACACTACTACAAAATTCACCATGGAGTGATAATGGACTTCAAATCACATATACAAATGGTAATAAGCCTATTGGTATGCATGTCGCGGTTCCAAACGTACCTGTGGAAGCAGAAGGAAATCGTGGATTTATCTTTAGAGGAAATTACAGTGGATCATATACAAGTAAAATAGGTCAAGGTGAACCATTCTTTGATTCTGCCGATACTACTAAAGCACTTTCTAGTTTTAGTAATGTTTCTTCAAATGTTTCTCTTATGGCATACTATCCTTTGGGTGATGTATTTAGAGTTGGTCAAATTAATGCAAATGCTGATCATAGAAATGATACTATTGGCGCACATTCTATTGGTATGGGGTACTTTAATAGAGTTGATGGAGACTATGGAGTTGTTCTTGGTGGTGATCAGAGTAGAGTTGATGGAAACTATAGTGTTGCTATTGGCGGTAGATATTTAAAAGCGGATGGACAATATGCTACAAATATTGGTGGTTATACCAATTCTACTGCTAATAGGACTAATGTAACTGGAAACTATAGTAGTAACTTTGGTGGATCATATGCATTAACTGTTGGTGGAACATATAACACAAATGTTGGTGGTTACCAAAACACTATGCTTGGTAACTATAATATTATAGCAGGTGGTTATATTAATGAAACGACTGCTGATGCAGAGTGGGGTGCGATTGTTGGTGGTCAGCATAATGATCTTGCTGGCGATATTGGTGTTATAATAGGTGGATATAATAATGATATTACATCAACATCAACAACATCTGGAATTTTCTCATCATATTCAAGTGAAATAAGTGGTGATCATGGTGTAATTGTTGGTGGTCAAAGTGTTACCATTTCTTCTGGTGGTAGTACGACAGGTAATGCTAGTTTAGGTGGATACAGCATTAACATTAGCGGAGATAATAATACTAATGTTGGTGGTTACTCAAATACTTTGACGGGTGGACGTTGGAACACAACTGTTGGTGGTCGCGCACTGGAAATTACTGCAAATGCCAACTATTCTATAAATCTGGGTGGATATAATAATGCTATTGATGCTTCCTACAGTGCAAATATTGCAGGTGAGAATACCGATATTGGTACAAATGCTAACTATTCAGTAAATGTTGGTGGATATAATACCCATCTTGACGCAGGATATTCGGTAAATATTGGTGGTTATAATACTGATATTGGAGATGTATCTGGAAATCTAAGCACTAGTTATTCTATTAATATTGGTGGTTATGGTAATAAAATAGGAAGTAGTGCCAGAACCGTTGCGAATTCTGTTGTAATCGGTGGTGCAAGTGGTAATCCGAATGAAATGCGATCAACTAATTCGTATTTCATGGGTGAAGGAAATAAAGACTCTGCTACTGCACATTCAACATATCAAATATATTCTGGTGGACCTCTTGTTTATGGTGTTGGATCATTAGGAACACAATCAAAAAATTATTGGATTGGTTTTAATAATACTGTTGCTGGTGGAAGTACTGGTTATATAAATGTTACTCCTGCAACTAATGTTTCAGAAAATTTCATTTTTGGTCAAGGAAATACAATACATACCACAAATGGTAAAGGAAACTTTATCATTGGTAGAGATGTTACTCTTACTGGAAATCAAGAAAATCAAATTATTTTAAATAACCCTGATTCAGCACTTGATGTATTTATGGATAATACAAAAGTTGCTATTGGTAAACATACTGCTGAATATGCCTTAGATATTAGAGGTACGCTTAGAATTGGTGGCAGCAAAGTAAACGGTGTAAATCAAGTAGGTGGTGATAGTTATATAGCATCAATTCTTATTAATGATCAAGATATTAGAGATTATGTTGCTGGAGTTGATCCTTCAAATAAACAAATAGAAATTGAACAACCTGCTGTAGCGTTACCAACAGCAACAGTTGTAAGTATTGAACAATCTAATCCGGGTATTGTTATCATAAGAAATACAAATGGTATTTTGACTGATGGTAAAACTGTTGAATTTAGTTTACCAAGTTTAACTAATATAGGGCAATTCTTAAATGATTCTATATTTGCAATTAAAAATGTTGTTGGGGGGATAGGCGATAGTTTTGAATTATATGATGGCGCGACATTTGCTGATGTAGCCACTCGCGTAGGTGTCAATACATCAAAAGGAACAGTTCGCAATAAAGGTGTTGCAGGAAATATTACACTGGGAACTGGTACTCCAAATGTGGGTACAGCATATGATTCATCACAATTTGATTCTGCTGGGACGGCAGCGAATGGCGTACCAACTGCTGAAATTGTCTTTGGGCAATACTTATCGTTAAAAGCACTTCCGATTGTTGCTGGTGGTGCTGGTACTATAGCACCAAAAAGATTTCAATCTAGTGTAATTATAGATAGTGATCTTATCGTTCAAGGTACGGTAACACTTAATGATTCTGTAGGTATCGGTAAAGATTTAGTTGTAGGTGGTAATCTTGATGTTTCTACTGGATATTTAAAAACTGGTGGATATTTAGATGTAAATACTCATGGTAAATTTGGAGATTCTGTTACTATAGGTACTTCATTAGATGTGGGTACAACAGCAGTTATCGGAGATAGTGTTCAAATTAGTGGGGATTTGACTGTTGCTGGCGCAGTAACTTTATCTGGTGGAATTAAAACTGCGACAACATTTAAATCAACGGACAGTATGCAAATTGGTGGACGTTTAAGTGGCGTTACTAATTTAGATATGGCGGGTGCTATTCAAACTGCGACAACATTTAAATCAACGGACAGTATGCAAATTGGTGGACGTTTAAGTGGCGTTACTAATTTAGATATGGCGGGTGCTATTCAAACTGCGACAACATTTAAATCAACGGATAGTATGACCATTGGTGGGCGTTTAAGTGGCGTTACTAATTTAGATATGGCTGGCGCAATACAAACTGTGACAACATTTAAATCAACGGATAGTATGACCATTGGTGGCGATTTAACTGTTGCTGGGGCAGTTTCTGGAGTAACATCTTTAACTGCTTCTGGTCCAATTACATTTGCTGATAGTATTAGAATTGGTGGATCAGTTCGTTGGTTAGACAACTC
>TARA_R110002073_G_scaffold85978_18_pt1 | contig 11673 bp, 6 predicted proteins | sample TARA_R110002073 | Tara Oceans TARA_R110002073 (sample SAMEA4397174) | marine metagenome | biome: Polar Biome; feature: [DCM] deep chlorophyll maximum layer (ENVO:01000326); material: water (ENVO:00002006), including particulate matter (ENVO:01000060) such as... | depth 40 m
CCAATATCCAGAACCACCAGATTTTTCTCATCAATCATCTTCCCGAGATACGCGGCGGCAAATATGCCACTGGCCGGGCCGGATTCAACCATCGTGATCGGGTTGTTTTTCGCGCTTTCCACCGTGGCGATGCCGCCATTGGACTGCATCATGTAGGGGTGCCCCGTGAAGCCCTCGCTCGCCAGTTTTCGTTCCAGAGATTCAATATATTTTTTGGCAATCGGATGAACATAAGCGGACAGGACCGTCGTGTTGGTGCGCTCATATTCGCGCCACTCCCTGCTGATTTCGCTGGACGCCAGAACCGAAACTTCCGGCCATAGTTTCTTGATTTCCCTGACGACGATATTCTCATTATCCGGATTGACATAGGCATGCAGGAAACTGATGGCTATGGCTTCCACCCCTTCGGATTTCAAATATTCCAGTTGGGCCTGTAAGGGGGATAACTCAACGGGTCTTTCGATTTCTCCCTTGTAATTCACCCTTTCGTCCAGTTCCAGCCTCAGGTAACGATCAACAAAGGGCACGGGCTTCCGGAAATTAAAATTGAACAGATCCGGCCGATTGCCGCGCGCAATCTCCAGCACATCCCGGAATCCCCTGGTGGTAATCAAGGCGGTTTTGACGCCTTTGCGTTCGGTCAGAGCATTAATGATAACCGTCGACCCATGCGCAAAGAAAGTCATGTCCTCAGGGTTCAAATCCATTTTGTGAATGGCGTTCATGACCCCCTGTTCAAAGTTGGGGGGCGTTGTATCGGCCTTGGCAATTTTTACCGGTCCGCTCTTGCCCGTCTTTTCATCATAGTCATAATAGACAAGATCCGTGAAAGTTCCGCCGACATCGCTAGCTGCACGCATAATCTATCCTTTTAAAATCTAATTCTTAACCAAACAGAACATAAAAAACCCGGCCGTTATCAAAGGCCGTTGAAGCATGTTCTTCCCCGGCCGGGATATGAACCACATCCCCGGCCCGGCATTTACTTTTCCCCGCCGGGGTTTCCAGCAGAAACTCTCCCTCCAGGATGATGGAAATTTCTTCCTGATCATGGGCGGCCATGCCCTCCAAAGGATGGCGAACACCGTTCTGGAAGCCGGCGACGCCCACATTCAGGTTCGCCGATGCATTCTGGCTGACATCTGTACCAATCAGCTCAAATAATTCTGTGATTTCCAATGTCTCCGGCGTGAATTTTGTGGGGTATAATTTCATCAAATAAATCCTCTGACATCGAAGTTAAGTTTATTGCCAATTGGCGGGGCCTCCCGAAACAGGCCAAATTCAGTAATCTGATCTTCCGAAGGCGCGGCACTGCCCCATTTTCGACTGGGGACCCAGCCAAATTGCTTTTTCAAACCGGCAAGATGTTCCGCGGTCTTATAGGCGGCAATTATCGGATCGATCACGGGAATGCCCAGTTCCTTCTGGACCTTCTCCGCTAAGCCGAATGTACAGGTGCACCCCAGAATCAAGGCTTCCGCCCGATCTTCTTCCATCGCCTTCCGGCCGGCGTTAATAATTCGTGTTTCAGTTAATCCACAGTCCTTTTGCAGATCATGGGCCGCAATATCAATCGACCTCATGGAAGCCAGGCGTGGTCCGTAACCATAATGCTTTACCCGTTCGGTCATCTGCGCCCGCCATTTTTCCTGACCGATTATAATCGAAAAGTTATTGGCCAGATTGGCCGCAACCTGAATGCTTGCCTGACAAGGGGCAACAACAATGGCTTCGCCTGATATTTCCCGGGAATCTTCCAGCGCCGGATCATAAAAACACCCGATGACCACGGCATCGAAGCCTTGCTCTGCCGCGTAGCGTGTGACCCTGACCGTATCCCCGACAATCAGGGCTTCAAATGTTCGATACTCAAGATTGTTCATCTGCGCATCAGATTTGAAAGAGATGACCTCAACCGCGACCTCAGGCGATTTAATGCTATTGATATAGTCCCCCATCGGCTGATCATAATCAGGAAAACCCAATGGATTTATCCATAAAATGCGTGTTGCGTTCTGTGACATTTTTCCATCCTTGTTGGCACACAGAAGACCGTCTTCTGCGGGTGGAGATTCAGGAAGAGAAAATCTCTTCCTGAAATTTCTATTAAGTTTAGAAGTTCACTTTCACATCAAGGTGCCAGGTCCGGGGCATCGCCGGATGAGAAAACCCGCCCAATACCCATTCGGAGTTATAGGCTTCGTCCGTCAAGTTGCGGACCGAGCCCGTGACCGACCACACACCATCCGGGTCTTCAACACCAATGCGGGCATTGACCAGGTTAAGAGCACTGCGGGCGGTTGAATTCTCCGGATCCCAGAATTGCGCACCGCGCCGTTCATAGTCGACCCGTGCCACCAGACCAAAGCCTTCCGTAAGATCTGTACGATATTGCGCGCCCAGATTAAGGGTCGTCTTGGCCACATAAGGCGCCTCATTCCCCACCGTTGCCGGGTTCAGGGTATTCGCCAGTATTTCACTGTCGGTATATCCGAAAGAAGCATAAAGATTTACGCCTTCAGCAACACTGGCCACGGCTTCGATCTCACCGCCCATCAGGCGTACTTCATCAATATTAACAAGAGCCTGCCCCCCAATGGCGCCAATAAAGACAAAATACAAAGGGTTGGTTTTTGTATGGAAAGCGGCAACGTTCAAACGCAGACGATTATCCAGGAGTTCACTTTTAAAGCCAACTTCATAGGTCTTGGTGATTTCGGCATCAACCGTATCTTCAACACCAACCACACCGGCGCCAGACGCCGCGGCGCCAACACCGAACTGGTTATACTGACCACTACGGAAACCTTCGCCATAAGATGCATAAAGATTGGCATCCTCGCTCACGGCATATTTCAGGGACACCTTTGGCTGGAGTTTGTTATAGGTGGCTTCCTGGCGGCAATTTTCCGGCGCACTTTCTGTGCAGCCCGCCGGCAGGCCCGCCGTATTGAGAGGAGATATATTCTGTATCCGTTTATCTTCGTCATAGCGAAGCGCCACGGCAATCTCCATGTCCTCCGTCACGTCATAGGAAACGTTACCAAACAATGCCCATGCCTGATTGTTATTGTCATCGGCAATGAAGGATAACGTCGGGTTCGTCACACTGGCGAATTTTGGCAGTCGTTCAATGCGCTCAATACCCTGACGGTTATCATCTCCGGTGGTCGTTGAAATAAACCGGTCGGTTTCCAGATAGTAGGCGCCAACCATCCATTGAAGAGGTTCTGCCGTATTGGACGCCATACGGAACTCCTCACTCCAGGCGCTGATATCTACAAACTGCGTCTGTGAACCGTCGAAAATACCAAAAATATCAACTTCATTGGTGTAAGGGAACTGATCCCCGGCGCCATATTCCATCACGCGATTATAAGAAAAAATATTGGTAAAGGTAATATCGTCGGTATCGTAAACCAGTTTCAGGGATACTTCATCAATATCGCGTTCATTAAAACCGAGGTTGTTGGCGCAGAATGTCCGCACAACAGTGTCAGCATCAGGAGCAGGTCCGCCAAACGGATTGGATGTATTGCACGTATCCCCGTCAAAGGCCACGGACTGCGACTGATAATTCAATCCGCCACCTTCGGTGCGCACCATGCTGCCCCGCAGGGTCGCGGTCAGGTTTTCGGATATATTCCATTCCAAAATCGCCCGCAGGGTAAGATCTTCAAGACCGTCGGCCTTTTCATTCAGCTGGATATTGTCGAGATACCCGCCGATATCCTGATATTTTGCCGCGAGCCGGAATTTCAACTTATCTTCCACAAGCGGTCCGCCAACAGCGGCCTGAATCGAATATTCATTACCGGTCCCGAATGTGGCCCGGGCATAACCTTCCAACTCATCGCTTGGCTGATTGGAACTGATCAGGATAGCACCACCGGCGGCATTACGCCCATATAGCGCTCCCTGTGGCCCGCGAAGTACTTCGATGGTCTGGGTATCAAACATGGCCTGAGTTAATTGTCTGTTATTAATCTGCAACACGCCGTCGACAACAACCGCGACGGGGGCTTCGCCGTTGCGGACCTGAGATATGCCGCGAATGGTCATGAACGACACCCCGGCGCTCTGTGCGTTGGCCAAGGTTACATTGGGCGTGAGTTGCAGAAAGTCATCCGCCGTATCAATACGGGAATCCTCGATCGTTTGTGCTGAAAATGCCGTTTCACTCAGCGGCACGTCCTGCAAACTCTCAGACCGCATCCGCGCAGTCACCACAATTTCTTCAAGCATCGTAATGGAATCCTGATCACTTTCCTGCGCCATGGAAACCTGTGGATGTGAAGCCATAAGCGCAAAAAGCGATGCAGCTCCAATCCTCCCTAGTGTCTTATTCATTAGCTTTCTCCAAAAAGAAGTCTTCCGCATCAGATTTATTTCTGATGGCTTTATTATTTAAAATGGAGGGGTAGAAAACAACCTTCTGGAAGGGTAGCAAAGGGTCTATTCAGGATAGGTTTTCCACCGGCGTTCCAAAACCTACCCCAATGGTTAGGTTCTGTTGCCTGCCCTTATCCCAACAATCCTTTTTGCCGGGCGACGATGATCGCCTTGGCCCTTTTATCCACATCCAGTTTCACAAAGATATTTTTCAGGTGGAATTTTACTGTATGTTCGGTCATTTCCAGGGCACGGGCAATTTCCTTATTGGACAGCCCTCCCTGGAGCTCCATCAAAACTTCCATTTCCCGGCTGCTGAGCAATTCCTGATGCAGGAGTGATACCTTCTTCATTTTCCTGGCCTGGGCGGCACATTCCTGTAAAAAATTCAACGCCAGACGGTCAACATTTTTTTGCCGCCGAACAGCATAGGCCGCCGCAACGAGAGGTACGATATTATCATTTTCCGTGAAGGGTCGAATAATATTCTCCGGCCATGCCAGGGCCGCCGCTTCAAACAGAAAGTCAGAGGCCCGCGCCATATTATTCTGCCGGAATTCAAGTTCGGCCCGCATGATCAGAATATTTAACAGAAAACATGTTGCCTTCACTTCCCGGCAGCATTCTTCCATATTCACCAAAAGCGCCCTTGCGGCGGTAAAGTCCTCAATCTTCATATACCAAAGAGCCGCAGCTTTACCCATATACTGCAAAGGACGCCACGACATGGGATCAGATTGCCCCCTATCCCACTTCAGGCTGCCCTGCATCTGATATAAAATGCGCTCCGCATCAGGACGGTTTTCTTCCAGGGTGGCAACCATCAGGTCACAACACTGGACAAAGACAGATAGTCGCTCAATGCTCCTTTCAGACACGACCCGCTGACAACGATCTCGCAATTCTACGATTAAAGATTTCTTTCTTTCCCTGCAGGCCCTGACAAGGATCATTTCATAAGCGCTGATGTATATTTCGAACCAGCCATCAAATTCTTCAATATGATCAAGGGCCATCATCACCTGGGTCATATCGTCGCCCCCTTCTCCCCGCCAGTCCCGCAACGAGAATAACGATACGTCCGCAATGTATTTTAGACCACTATCCGAACCAAAATTCTCGTCCGCCATATTCTGGGCCTCGCGAAAATAAGCCTCCGCTTGTCTCAGGTGACCCTGATACAGTGAAAATTGCCCTAAATGCACATAGCAGTAATTCAGACCCAATACGCTATTCGCCTGGCGCATAGATCTGATGCCTTCCTGAATAAACTTCAGGCCTTCATCAAATTTACCGTTAGCCATCATCGACAAGGACAGGCTACAGAATAAAACCCCCGGCGAAATGCCGTCTTCAGGGTCGAGCTTTTTAATACGTTGCGTCAACGTGACCAGATTATTGGCGACGAAATCATCTTCATACGTATTCTGCAACACCTCAACAACATCAAAGTCTCTATGGAAAGCGGGCAGGTTTCCCCGATACGCCTCGGCTCTCAATTTTGGATTACAGCGGGCAAATTCAATATAGTTGCGGGCTTCGCGAATTTCGCCCTTTTTTTGGAAATAATATGCTCTGGCAACCTGCAGGCGGGGGTAGTCCGCAAACTGCTCATCGGGGATATGGTGCAACAGGTTTCGTATATAGCCAATCCCGCCATAAAGAATTAATTCCCACCCCCCGGCATTCTCAATTAATTGAGCCGCAAGGTCATAATCTCCCGCCAGACAGGCATGACGCACGGCTTCATTCAGGTTATTGTCCGCTTCAAACCATTTAGAGGCCTTCAGATGCAAAGAGGGAATCTCGTTCAGATAACGTTTATGAAGCAGTTCTTTTAGGAATTCAGAGAAAAGATGGTGATAGCGAAACCATTTTTTTTCCTCATCCAGAGGGACAAATAATGCATTAATACTGCCTGCATCTTCAAGTTGGTCAAATCCTCCTTCAATACCGCAGATCGCATAGGCCAGATTATCATTCACACGTTCCAGAACCGATGTCTTTATGAGAAATTCCTGAACGACCTCTGGGCATTTATTCATGATCTGTGCTGAAAGATAATCGGCCAGATGACTTGTTTTTCCGGAAAAAGAGTCAAGCACCTGTTCCTTGTTCTCCCCCAACGCGATAAACTGACTCGCAAGCTGGATAGTGACAGGCCACCCTTCTGTTTTTTCAAGCAACCGCGAATACTGCTCATCAGACAGATCAAGGCCAATAACTTCCTTCATCTCTACGGTATCAAATCGCAATTCTTGCGGGCCAAATTCCTGCAATTGGCCAAATGATCTTATTTTTGTCAGATCAAACCCCGGCTTCTCGCGGCTGTTGATCACCAAATGAAAGTTATCCGGCATGTTATCCAGAAGCCTGTCCATGAACTGATCAATTTCCGGCGCTTTTATGCGATGATAATCATCAAGAATTAAGACGACACTTTCATCAAGCTCGGATATTTTTGCCAATAAAAGCCCAAGACAGGATCGGGGAGACGTATCAGACAACCCCTGTTCCGCCAACATCTCCAGCCGTCCAAGGTCCAGTCCCGATGAAATAAGGGAAAAAATGATATAACAAAGGAGGTTGTTAAGGTCGCTGTCATATTCATCAAGGGTCAACCAGGCGACTTTTACATTTTTGGCCAGTAATCTCTGCCGCCACTGGCTCAATAATGTGGTCTTGCCAAAGCCTGCCGGCGCCGTAATTACAGTGAGGTCATGCTGGATTCCGTTATCAAGCACATTAATTAAACGGGACCGGCGAATGACTGAAACATGATGGCGCGGCGGCAACCATTTCGTTGAAATTAACCAGCTGCCAACTTCCCTGTCTATTTCATTACTATCACGCATATACAGCCATCCAGTTTGGATTACAGCCTCTCCCACAACTGACTCTTAAATACTCTCTGTTACTATATGATATTATGAAGAAAATAAAAACTCCCCGTTAGAGTAGTATCACTGCACGTCTGTCATGATACAAAGAGCGACGCGGAGCAGAAAAATGTCTTCACTCGTGGAATCGGCTCAGCCTTACAGACACGCCATAAAACAACTTGGGTAAGCCCCTCAGATATACCCTCACTTTACAGCCCGTACTGCCCCCTAACCCATAACCGGTCTCTTCTTAAAATTCTCAAAACATCTTAGAATATTCTGAAATTTTGGGTCAGGATAAGCCCTAAGCATATTGGCGGATTCAATCGTCACAAACAATGTAATATCCGCGATAGACACTTTTTCCCCACAGACAAAAGGCCCCTTTCCGATAAATTTTTCTAAATGTTCCAGCGCCTCACGCTGTCGTGCCCGGCCATACTCAATCACATCCGGCGACTGGGTAAATCTCTTGGCAAATAACGGCATCATATTGTGGGCGATAATGCCCATCGTCCCCATGAATTCAAAATCAATATAACGTTCAATCGCTTTAATTTTTGCCCGTTCTTCCGGGCAATCCCCGGTCAGCGAAGGCTGTGGATAAATTTCTTCAAAATATTCAATAATAGACAGGCTTTCCGTCACAAGCGACCCATCATCCAATTCCAGAACAGGGACTTTTCCTAAAGGATTTATGGCCTGATATTCCGGTTGATATTGCGCCCCCGACAATAGATCGACCTCAACCGTTTCAATATCAGGAATAATTGCTTTTTCCTTCAAATAAACCAATAATTTACGCGCATTTGGGGCCATCTTACATGAGTAGAGCTTCATTTTTTTCCTTACCCGATGATTTCGATCATAGAAAAAGGGCCGCAGAGTCACTACGGCCCTCCCATTTAACGGCATTAGAAATGACGGGTTACAGAGACGCCCCATTCCCGAGGACGGCCATATACCGCATTGCGAATGCCAAAGGCAGGGATAGATTCGGCACTGCTGAAATATTCCTTATCCGTCAGATTAAGAACAAAGGTAGAAACCTGCCAATTCTCATCTGCGCTGTCCCAGGTCAATCGCGCATTCACTAGAGCATAACCTTCCTGAGCAATGGCCACTGTATTTTGTGGGTCATTGAATGTCCTGCTGCGATAATTCACATCACCACGGATCGTGAGCTGTCCTCTTTCATTCCCAAGATCAAAGGCATATTGCGCACCTGCATTCAGCGTCCATTTCGGTGCACTGGGCAGTTTGTTTGTAATCGGATAACCCGTAGAGGCGGCAAGAGTTTGATATTCATTATCCAAATAACCAAGACCGACATTCAAGTCCAACCCAGCTGTCGGACGGGCAACAATTTCAGCTTCAAAGCCCCAAACGTCAACTTCACCCGCATTATCAACCGTCAGCAGAAGCGATCCATTATCCGGATTTACCGTATTTGAAAAAAGCTGCACATCGTTATATTGACTATAGAAACCAGCCAGATTTACCGTCATGCGATTATCCAGCAATCGGCTTTTAACGCCCATTTCATAGGCCGTTAGATTTTCCTGATCATACCGTTTGAATTCCGCAGGTTGCAGAGGACGTGGGTTCCAGCCCCCGCTTTTGAAACCTTTGGAAAAGGAAGCATATAACAACACATCATCATTCACATGATAATCAAGACCGACTTTTGGTGTAAATTTTGACCAGCTTTGCGTATCCGTTGTGGGGGGCGTGGCCACCTTTCCACTGGCGGGGAAGACTGAATCAATGAAATATTCCTTCTCTTCATAAGAATAGCGCCCGCCAAGTGTCACAGAAAATTTTTCTGTCACATCATAGGTTACATGCAGGAAAGCGGCCCAGTTATTGGTATCCAGTTTCGTAAAAGGATTCACATCCAGATCGAAAATACCGTTCAAAGGATTTCCCGCCCCGCCCGCACAAGGGGCAGGAGGGGCCGCCGGACAGGTCAACATCGGAATTAGAGGTACAAAGGCCCCCGGCATGGCTTCTAACGATTGGAAAAGACCAGAGGCCAATAACGTTGTATTGTCATCATTAATCTGTTCATTAAAATAATACCCGCCGAGCAACCAGTTCAATTTTCCTTCTGCCATTGTCCCACCAAGCTGGAATTCCTGACTGAATTGTTTCTGATGCTGTTCTTCAGACGTATGAATGATCGGGAAAGGTGAATAATCAATATCCGTTTGGATAAAGGCATCCATCTCCCGATAGGAGGTAATTGAGTGCAAGGTCAAATTTTCATTCACATCCCACTCAAGATTAGCACTTAAGCCCCAGGTATCATTCTCATCCCGGCTTGGCCCGGTGCCATGGGACAAGGCGGGATCCCCCGTAACATAGCGGTCATCAAAGATACTGCCCACCGGAAGGCCATTCAGGGCCGCAACCATGGGGGCCGCCACCGCATTATAAAGCCCATAGAGGCTTCCCGGTGAATCAAATGTACCAAGCAACGTCCCCGGAACGCCATTTTGCCGAATGCGGCTATAATCAAAACTGACATAGACCGTAACATCTTCCGATGCCTTCAGGTTAAGACCAGCCCGTACCACATCAACATTAGTGTCCCCAAGATCAAGGTCACTGCCGACGCGTTTTGTGTAACCATTTTGATTCTTGGAAGCCGCGGCAATTTTCCCAGAAAGAACATCTTCAATGATCAGGAAATTTATATTGGCTTCCACATCAATATGATCTCGTTGACCGGCGGTAACCTTTAACTTCCCGCTCAGTTCCCCATCGGGGCGACTTGTCACCACATTAATCGCGCCACCTATGGTATTTTTCCCATATAGAGTTCCCTGTGGGCCCCGCAGGACTTCAATCCGCTCGACATCTGTCAGATCCATCATACCCCCGATACTGCGGGCGACATAAACACCATCGACATAAATTCCAACACCCGGATCCGTCGGAAAGATAAAGTCATTTTGACCAACGCCGCGGATAAAAACCGCCGCATTGGTACTGCCGCCATCTGCCTTACCATGGTTGATATCCACATTCGGGGTATAAGCGGAAATATTCCCGATATTTGTGATCCCGCGCTTCTCCAAACCGGCTGTGGAAAAGGCTGTCACAGAAACCGGCGCGTCCTGAAGACTTTCTTCACGTTTGCGCGCCGTGACAGTAATTTCTTCCAATTCAAATCCCGTCGCTTCTTCGGCATGGGCGGGCATAATCAAGCCTGACAAACTTAAACTGCTGGATAATATTGTCGTCACACAGAGTAGGCTATTCACTGTTTTATTGTTATTCATCGTATATCTCCCTTACATTTAAAATACATATTCAACTTCCCGGTCCCTATTTCGATAAAACTGTTACAGTACAAGATTTTGTATCCCCCATTTTGTCCCCGCCCATACAATGGGCGAGTGCCGTCTGACAGCCTTCAACCTGACGCTGCCCCGCCTCATGTCGGAGCTGCGTAACCAGTTCAACAATCTGCGCGATACCTGTTGCCGAAATGGGATGACCCCGACTGAGCAAGCCGCCGGATACATTGACAGGTGTAGACCCGCCCAGTGAGGCATGACCGCCAGCGACAAAGTCCCCGCCTTGGCCTTCTTCACACAGGCCAAGAGCTTCGTAATGCAATATTTCGGAAAGAGTGAAGGCATCGTGACATTCCACAACGTCAATGTCATCCGCGCCTATGCCCGCCTTTTCATAGGCAAGGCCAACAGCATAATAATCCGATTGCCAGTGAACCAGATCCGTCGGGTTATCATAAAAACCTGACGTCAGAACCGCTGATTTTATTGTAATCGCCCGGGCATATTTTTCCGCAAAAGCATCGCTCGCCAGAATAAGGGCTGCTGCACCATCGGCGATAGGACAACATTGCGAACGGGTAAAGGGATCCGCAATCATCGGACCTGCTAAGATCTGTTCTACGGTTTCTATTTTACGAAACTGAGCAATCGGATTCTGCACAGCATGCGCACGGCTTTTCGCGGCCACCATCGCCATTTGTTCCGGCGTTGTGCCATAGTCATGCATATGGCGCTGGGCACGTAAGGCAAAACCCGCCGGGGTCACCATGCCGAGCAATGTATCCAATTCTGTTGCCCCGGAATTGATTAAGCCAAAATCGGGTACACACATCTTTTCCGAACCAACCACCAAGGCCACTTCGCATTCCCCTGCCAAAATGGCATTGCGTGCCAGATAATAAGCCGTCGATCCCGATGTGCAGGCATTTTCCACATTAACCACGGGGATTTTTTTCATGCCCAAGGCAGCTGTTAAATTCTGACCAATAGTGGTGTCACCAAACAACATGCCGCCCAAGGCATTGGCAAAGTAACATGCCCCGATCACATCTTTGGATATTTCGGCATCATCCAAGGCGGCTCGCGTC
>TARA_R110002073_G_scaffold285659_1_pt1 | contig 11656 bp, 11 predicted proteins | sample TARA_R110002073 | Tara Oceans TARA_R110002073 (sample SAMEA4397174) | marine metagenome | biome: Polar Biome; feature: [DCM] deep chlorophyll maximum layer (ENVO:01000326); material: water (ENVO:00002006), including particulate matter (ENVO:01000060) such as... | depth 40 m
CTCATATCCCGGTAGTCTGTGAAGCAGGCCGCCATACGGTCAAAAAGGCCGATCTGTTTTGCCCGTTCCCGCAGTAACAAAACTCCGGCATCGGAGGTAATCTCTCCGCCGTCAAAGGCGGCAAATACCGTCCGGGATCCAAAATCTGACCCGAAGGGCAGCGCGGAGCAGCAAAAACCGCATTCAAAATACACCCTGTTTTTTTGCGCTTAACCAGAAACGATACTATCCCATTGGTTATAAACATAAAACAGGAATAACGTCAAAACCTTGTGAGATATGCGGGCTTTTCCATGATGATCGCCCAGTCCAAGTTCAAGTATGATGTCAATTCGCAAAACTAGACCCGATTTCCTCAGAAGATGAGCGGCGATCAGGTTGGTCAGCCTAGGTGAAACGCCCACTCCCAATATAGCAGTGGCATGATGTTGTTTGGCTATTTCGTCAAATTTTTCTACTTGGGCTATAAAATTATAACCCGCACTGATGTTGATATAAGATGTTCCATTTCTGAAACATTGTTCGACAAAATCTGTAGTGACCTGATTAATACAACTGAGAACAAGGGTTATATCTTCAAAGATTTCAGAGGAGGGTTTTGACGTAATATTAATAACGCGCGCCGTGACACCATGGCCAATATTGTTGGCGGCCTTGGATGCTTTCTCCAAATCACGCCCCGCGATTATAACTTTTTGCGGGAACAGCGGTGCAAGCCTTTGCGCTATCAGGAACCCTACCTTCCCATATCCGCCAATAATTAAAATTTTACCGCTTGTTTGTTGCCTTTGGCATTTCATTTTGCAATCCAATCGTTACACATTATCCTTAATTTGATTTATCCCTATTGAGGGTATTAAAATGCCAGTATCGTAATAACTTAAGGGAAGTTGTTTTGGCCAGTGTCTTTCAAGTTGGAAAAAACACTGGCCATATGATTATTGTTTCAGACCCGTTCTGCGCCAGAGATAATAAACCGCCGGTACTACAAGGAGGGTCAGGAGAACAGCGCTGACCATGCCGCCGACCATCGGGGCGGCAATCCGGCTCATGACTTCTGATCCTGTTCCGGTGCCATAGAGGATAGGCAGCAGACCAACCACAATAGCCGCCGCGGTCATCATCACGGGGCGCACCCGCATCCCAGCGCCATGCAATACCGCTTGCACCAAGGTCTCCTTATTGGGTAATATATCATTGTGGGCGCAATCCTTCTTCATCTTTTGATAGGCCTGATTAAGGTATACCAGCATGATGACACCTATCTCCACAGCGACACCGGCGAGGGCGATAAAGCCAACCCCGACGGCTATCGAGAAATTAAACCCCTGGATATACATCAGCCAGACACTGCCCACCATCGCCAGTGGCAGGGTCCCCATGATGATGGCAACTTCGACAAAATTTCGGAAATTAATGAAGAGCAGCACGATAATAATCGCCAATGTTAATGGCACCACATAGGTGAGCTTCTCCTTGGCCCGCAGCATATATTCATATTGCCCCGACCATTGGATGGAATAGCCTGCGGGCAGGATGAGCTGTTCATCGACTATTTTCTGGGCCTCGACAACATAGCTCCCGATATCAACATCCTCAATGTCGATGAATGACCAGCCATTCAGCCGCGCATTCTCGCTCTTGATGGCCGGAGGACCATCTTCAACCAATATAGTCGCCACATCAGCCAGAGCGATACGTTGACCATTGGGGGTAACAATAGGCAGCAGGGATAATTGCTCTGGTGAATTCCGGTAATCCTGTGGATAGCGAATATTGACAGGGTAACGCTCCAGCCCTTCAACAGTCTGGGTCACATTCATGCCGCCAATGGCGGTCGCGACCACCTGTTGCACATCGGCAATATTAAGGCCATAACGCGCGGCTTTTTCCCGGTTAATATCCACTTTGATATAACGACCTCCCGCAACCCGTTCGGAATAGACCGAGGCGGTACCGGGAACATCTTTTAGAATTTCCTCCAATTGCTTGCCGATTTTTTGGATTTCTGACAATTCGGGACCGGCGATTTTAATGCCCACCGGGGTTTTGATACCGGTCGCCAGCATGTCAATACGGGTCTTGATCGGCATGACCCAGGCATTGGTGACACCTGGTAATTTGACCAGGCTATCCAATTCCTTTTTCAGGCTTTCTGTTGTCACGCCTTCACGCCATTGGTCTTGCGGTTTCAGTTGAATAAAAGTTTCAACCATGGTCAGAGGCGCGGGATCGGTCGCGGTATCCGCCCGTCCCACCTTGCCAAATACGGTTTCGACCTCCGGTACGGTATAGATCAGCTTATCGGTCTGCTGGAGTAGTTCTCGGGCTTTGCCAATGGATATGCCGGGGTAGGTGGTCGGCATATACATCAGGTCGCCCTCGTCCAGGTTGGGAATAAACTCGCTGCCGATTTTATCAATCGGCCACATCCCGATCACCAGTATGGCCAATGCCCCAACAAGCGTAATCTTTGGAAATTGCAACACCTTTGTCAGCGTCGGCATATAGACAGCGGTCAGCAGTCGGTTGATCGGGTTTTTATGTTCCGGCAGAACTTTGCCGCGAATGAAATATCCCATCAGAACCGGCACCAAAGTAATTGCCAGCGCCGCCGAGGCCGCCATGGCATAGGTCTTGGTGAAGGCAAGAGGTGAGAACATGCGTCCTTCCTGTGCTTCCAGTGTAAAGACCGGTACGAAACTGACTGTGATGATCAGTAGGCTGAAAAATAGAGCAGGCCCGACTTCCCCGGCTGAATCGGCGACAATTTTCCATCGGTTTTCGCGGGTCAGTGGGGTTTGTTCCATATGCTTATGCATATTCTCAATCATGACAATGGCGCCGTCAATCATGGCGCCAATGGCGATGGCAATACCCCCTAGCGACATTATGTTGGCGTTCAGCCCTTGGAAATGCATGATGATAAAAGCCGTCAGTATGCCCACAGGTAAACTGACGATGGCGACCAGCGAAGACCGAACATGAAAAAGGAAAATCACACAGACCAGCGCCACGACGCCGAATTCCTCAAGTAGCTTGATCCAGAGGTTTTTGACAGCCCGCTCAATCAGGGTGCTGCGATCATAAACCGTGATGATCTCCACCCCTTCTGGCAGACCCTTTTTAAGCTGTTCCAGCTTGGTCTTGACGCCGTCAATGACTTGTTGGGCATTTTCGCCGTAACGCATGACGATAATTCCACCAACCGTTTCTCCTTCACCGTTAAGTTCCGCTACACCACGGCGCATTTGTGGGCCAACGCCAATTTCGGCAACATCCTTCAATAGCAACGGCGTGCCATTTTGATTAACCCCCAAGGGAATGTTGCCGATGTCCTGTTCACTACTTAAATATCCCGTCGCTCGCACCATATATTCAGCTTCGGCCAATTCAACGACCGAGGCGCCGATTTCCTGATTGCCGCGCCGGATCGCTGTTTGAATATGGGACAGTGGCATGCCGAAGGCCCGGAGTTTATCTGGGTTCACTTTCACCTGATATTGTTTGACCATGCCGCCAAGAGCACTTACTTCAGATACACCGGGGACTGTCTGCAGTTCATATTTCAGGAACCAGTCCTGCAGGCTGCGCAGCTGGCTGATGTCATGCTGGCCGCTCTTGTCGACCAGAGCATAAAGATAGACCCAGCCCACGCCCGTGGCATCCGGCCCTAGTTGAGGTTTGGCGCTTGCCGGTAGAGAGGCGGCAACCTGACTGAGATATTCAAGCACCCGGCTTCGTGCCCAATAGAGGTCGGTTTTTTCATCAAATATCACATAGACATAGGAATCTCCGAAAAAGGAGTAGCCTCGCACGGTGACCGCTCCCGGCACGGACAGCATGGCGGTGGTCAGGGGATAGGTGACCTGATCTTCTACCACCTGTGGCGCTTGTCCGGGATAGGAGGTTTTAATAATGACCTGAACATCTGACAGATCAGGCAAAGCATCAACCGGAGTGTTCTTCAGGGAGAAAAGCCCAACACCAACCAGTATGAAGGTCGCCAGCAATACGAAAAACCTGTTGCCGACCGACCAGCGAATAATGGATTCAATCATTTTATTTTCCCTCTATTGATTGTGTTTGCCGTGATCCATGGTGTCATGGCTCATGTCTTGAGGTTTGCTGTGATCCATATTCTCATGGTCTATTTGCTGACCTTGACCCGATTTTTGGCCTGATTCCCGACCAGAAGGAATATGAATATTGGATACCAGATATTGATCGTCCGCATTTTTTGTAATTTCTATATGCAAGGTCATTCCCTGTTTTAAATCCGCAAAATTCACTGACTCTGCGACACTGAAATCCATAGTCATTTCAGGCCATTGCCATTCCTCTATGGCATGATGAGAAACATTAATCATCCTGTGACCTGCCATCAGGCTATTGATGGTTGCTTCCACCCAAACGGCGTTGGCAACAGAGGGCTGTCCGGCGTCATTCTTGCTTACTTCATCACTTTCGGAGTTCATCCGCTTAAAGTCGGATGTCTTGCTGGATTCAGAATCAAGCAGGAATTGAGCCGAGGCAGCAACGCTCTCCCCGGCTTTTATGCCGGAAAGAATTTCCGCAAATTGATCATCAACGCGACCGACATTAACTTTTACGGACTTAAACCGGCCATCGCCCAGTGCGAGGACAAGTCTATCAAAGCTGCCAAAGCGAATAACGGCTTCTTTTGGCACGAGTAGGCTTTCTTCGGTGTTTTCGGCATGGATGACAACCTGGGCGAACATGTTGGGTTTCAATTCATCATTCTTGTTATCAAAACGCAGCCTCACCTTGAGGGTACGGGTTTTTGCATCCAATGTGGGGTATATATAGTCCACCGTCCCACGCCATTCTTTTCCGGGTAAATAGTCCAGTGACATGGTCACCGGGAGCGCTTCTTTAACCTGAGACGCCTGACGTTCAAATATTTCAGCTTCCACCCAAACCTGGTCAAGGGTACCAACGGACATCAAGGTCGTCCCCGGCTTTACGAAAAACCCCTCCCGGATATTAAGATTGTCAACGACACCGCTTTGGGGGGCAAAGATGGTGATGGCCTGCTTGACATTTCTGGTTTTTTTAAGGGCGTTGATTGTATCTTCTGGAAGCCGCAGGGCTTTTAATCTTTCTTCTGCGGCCTGCAGCAGGCGGGGATTTTTTCTGTCCAGGGCCAGCACGAATTCTTCTTGGGCATTCACCAGTTCAGGGGAATAGATTTCATATAGCGGCTGGCCTTTTTTTACCGGGTCGCCAGCGGCTTTCACATAAAGCCTTTCGATCCAGCCTTCAACCCGGGGGTGAATATGAACCAGTTTATCCTCATCATATTGCACATATCCGACAGTTTTGATCTCCGAATGAAGTTGCCTGACTTCGGCAACGGCGGTTCTCACTCCTAGATTATTCATAACTTCGGGGGAAATCTTTATTGTGCCTGGTCCCGTATCAGGGCCATTGTCACCGTCCTCATAAACTGGAATTAAATCCATACCCATGGGGGATTTTCCGGGCCTATCCCTTCTATAATTCGGATCCATGGGGGCGACCCAATATAAAGGTTCCTTTTCCGCACTTGCAGGATTCTGATTTTGCGTGATCCCGGCAGGTTGGAAAAAACTGATATAGGCGATCACGGAAATGACAGAACCTATCACTGCCCCGGCTAGAATTGATTTGAATGTTGCCAATTGATTTGTCATTTTGAGTCTCCTGAGCGTTGCGCTCCTGCGATGATTTCATCGGTATCTGTCATAAATAAGTAATTCAGCCGCAGGATGGTTTTCTGGCGCTCAATATTAATGTCAAGGGCGATAACTTCCGTATCCATTTCAGCGATCCGGGCGCGCACCGCTTCGGCAAAATCACCATCATCATTTGTATAGGCGGTCAAAGAAGCTTCAGCCTGTTCGTTCATTTGGGGAAGCAACTGCGTTTCATAAAGTTTCTGTCGTTCATTCAGGCGCAGCAGTTCGGCTTTAGCTGTTTCAAATTCAGCCATTAGCTTTCTGAGAAGTTGCCATTTTTCCGTTTTTACCGCGGATGTTTGAGATTTGGCCGATTGAACTTCCTTGTCCTGACGATTTGAAGTGAACAACGGAATACTTAAAGTTACACCGACGGAAAAAAGGTCGGACCTGTTATTTCCCAGGGGGTCATTTCCCCGGTAGCTATATCCGGCATTTACCCCCCATTCTGGTTTATATTTCTGCTTGGCGAGGTCAATGCCCGCCTTGCTTGCCCGAATTTTTTGTTCAAGAGATTTCAGAGCCGGGTGCCCTGATAAATTCTCGTAGAGTATTTCCGGGTTGGTTTGAGCTTTTGAGCTATAGAGCTGTTGATTAATTAGGCTTATGTCAGGAATTTTACGAACCAGCGAAAAATGGTTGGTTTGTGTCTGGCTTTCTGCCTGTGGATCATAGGCATATTGATTAAGAAAATAACCATTCAGCCATTCAGCCAGCTTTTGTTGAAACATTTCCTGTCTTTGATGGAGTACGGTAAGACGATCTTCCAGTCGTGTCAGTTCAAGCTGGGCGCGGATGACATCCTGTTGTCGGCTTTTGCCTAGAGCTGTGGAATAACCGGATTCCGCCACATCCACCAACTGCTCAAACAGGGAACGATTCCTCTCAATGATGGTGATGCTTTCCTGTGCCTTATATGCATTCAACCACAACTGACCTACTGTTACGGCAATTTTGGCCCGGCGATCCTGGCGCTCATAAGGGAATTGACTGCTCTTCAGCTCAAGCTGTCTTTTTCTTATGTTCAAACTGTCGCCGGGCGGAAACATCTGTGAAATACCGACCTTGGCCTGGGTCATGGCTTCCTGGCCAAAATTCAAACTATTTGTGGGCAAGTTGGCCAATCCGATAGACATGCTGGGATCAGGAAGTGATCCTGCTGCGATGCTTTGTGCCTCTATGGCATCCTGTGAGTGTTTATTTCCCACCAACCACGGGTCGTTTTGTTGAGCTTTCTGGATCGCAAGTCCAATATCCAGTATTTGAATATTATTCTGATTCAATTCGGCGGCATTTACTGAGAAAGCCCCAAAAACTGAAACTATTATCGCCAAAAAACCCCGGAGGCCAATTATTGGTTTGAGGTGTCTAATAGAAACGTTCATTGGTACTGCTCCTGTAATGTCTTGATCTGAGCATAGGTTTTACTTGAACCGTCAGCCATCAGCATCAATATTGTATATGGTGAGAAATTATCCCCGGCTTCCATTCCTGGGCTGCCCAAGGGCATTGCAGGAACTGCGAGGCCAATGGCCCCTTCCGGTTTTTCCGCTAGAAATTTTTGAATGAATTTGGCCGGAATATGCCCTTCAAAAACATAACCATCTTTTGAAATGGCGGTGTGACAGGACTGGAACTGGGACTGAATATTTTTATCGCTTTTGAATGAAGCTAAATCATTCATATTATGCGAGATGGATTGGAAGCCATTCTTCTCTAGATGTGTCATCCATTTCTTGCAACAACCACATGTTGCGCTTTTATAGACCTCGAGAACGGGTAAGTTTGACTGTTGTGATGTAGTTTGTCCTGACTTTGCCTCATTGTCAGCATCATAGCATGCGGTTAGGAATACAGGCATCAGAGCGGCAAATATCCGCTTTGTTATCAAGTGAGAAATAAACATTTTAAGCTCCTAATGAGGGCTGATCGATTAATTATTTTGTAAGAAGATCATTTAATTGTTTGAGAAAACAACGATATGAAAGAGAACAGGTATTTACCGCAATGACATATAAGAGTATGGCCTTATTGTTGTATTGTAGACGGTTCTTCCCTGCATTATAGGGAAATTGGGGGGCGATATAAGGTGGTGGGGAATTGTCTTATTACCAGAACAGGGTTTTCACTTTTTTTCTGAAATGTTGCTATATCCCTGTTAATGATTGGGGAAGGGAACAATATTGCAGAAGCAAAATCACTTGAAGAGCAATTTCTGTTCTGTTCGCAAGATTTTGACATGGGAGATTTTGATTTAGCCCCGCAGGAATCATTATCATTCACTATTTTGGAAGTATGGTCCGGTGATGTCATACAAAGGGGGCTCATACTTTGTTGAGTGGATTGCTTCTCTGTGTCCATTTGGCAAGAAATATTCGTTGCAGAAGCTGTCTGACCTATCAGGGCTATTAGTATCAACGTAACTATCAAAATCTGGCATTTAATGATCAACACGCGAACATCCCGACTTGTATTTTTTCTATACTGGAACTCAGAAAAAATTTGAAGCTCCAGAATCTAAATATGAAGGAATAGAAAAAAAGTACTTAATAACATCGAGGAACGCTAAATAAATTTAACTTTTCTCCTATCCCTGACATTCATACGAAGTGAAAGATCAAACCCCTCAAAAAAATATAATAAAGTTTTATCATCATCTCGAAATTTGATTTGGATGTGCAATATAAATTGAGGGAGAAGGCAATATTCTGCGTATTACCCTGTAAGAATGAAGAAATATAGATATCATAATAAGGGAATTAATGAATGGAAATAATACCGAACTGGCACCCTCTGCTGGTGCATTTCACAATCGCTTTATATGTTGTTTCAACAACCTTATTCGTTATTGGCTATTTTTTACTTAAAAATAAATGGAAAGAGAAATTCGTTACGACAGCCTATATGAACCTTTGGCTCGGGGCTTTGATGACAGTATTTACCGTTGCAGCCGGCATATATGCTTATAATACAGTTCAACATGACGCGCCCTCTCATCTTGCCATGACTGATCATAAGAACTGGGCTTTGGCAACAGCTGGGTTATTCTGGGCTATTGCGCTTTGGTCAGTATATATTTATCGTATGGGCAAGGGCATAAACTTATTTTTTGTGATTGTAATACTTATCGGGATGGTCATGCTCGGGGTGACAGGATTTAAAGGTGGTGATATTGTATACCGGTATGGCTTGGGTGTAATGTCATTGCCACAAACCAGTGGTGATGGCCATGAGCATAGCCCTGGGGAGGCACATGGTAATGAGCCACCGTCTACGCCTGCTCCGCATAATGCCGGCGATGCGGCACCACATGAGCATGATGTCAAAAAACCAGAGAAACCAGAACACTCAGAAATGGAACATGATCATAACCATACTGATGTTCCGTAAGGGACTTTAGTATGTAATAATAGTGATTTTTATTTAGATGAATAACATTATGAGATAAATATGGATAAGAATTTAGACAAGAAATTGGCACAATATTCGAAGATCAAATTTGATTATGATCTTAATCATTTTGAGAATGATGTTAAAGGGCGTATATTTTCAGGAAAGAGGGATGGCATTACGGCGACGTCTTTGATGGAGAAATGGTTTGGCGTGCCTGTGTCCATGGGCGTGAGTGCTATTGCCTCTACGTTAATTGTTGGTGTTTTCTTAGGCGCCCAAATGGATCGCGTGAATAGAACCTCTGGATATACAAAAGCAGATAAATTGGGTCTTGGCATTTTTAGTGAAAAAAATGCGCAATTGCCTTCAACTCTATTGGTTTCAAAAAAATGACAGAAATTAAGCGCATAGTTTTAATCTCGATTTTTTTTATCAGTTTGATTGTCGGGGGGGGTATCTGGGGACAATGGTATGGGGAAATAAAAGTACCCATAGCGAAAGCGCGCATTTATATTTTCATGAATTGTTAAATCTGACACCAGAACAATTGGCTAAACTGGTACCGCTTGAGAAGAAGTTTTCCGAAGAGAAAATTTTCTATGAAGATCAAATCCGCCGCGCCAATATGCAACTGGGGGATATTATGAAGACGGAGAAAGCCTACACACCGGAAGTCCAGAAAGCTGTTGAGAAAGTTCATTTTGCCATGGGGCAACTTCAAAAGGTGACAATTGTCCATTTATTTGCAATGAGAGAATTGCTAAATGAGGAGCAGGCTCAGATATTTGACAATTATGTAGCGGATGCCATGCATGAACTTTGACGATCAGGCAAGTGATGAAAATCTTGCCCGTCGGATGAAGGAGGGGAGTCACGCTGCGTTTGATGAAATAATGGGACGTTACAAGGGGCGGCTTTATTCGTTCATTTGCCGTTATGTTGCCGATCGGGAAGAAGCTTATGATCTCTTGCAGGAAAGCTTTATAAATATTTATCAAAAAATTCATCTATATGATCCAAGCAGGAAATTTTCCACATGGGCGTTTCAAATTGCCTTGAACAAATGCCGGGATTGGGGAAGAAAAAAAGCAATAACGCGCATTTTACCTTTTTCCTCATATAGCGAAGCTGATGATTCTATAGACTTTCTTGATCATATTGCCGACCTTGGGGCAGATCCGGAAAATACCCTTAACGGTAAAATGGAATTGGAAGAGCTGGCTAAAGCTGTGATGAATTTGCCTGTGAAACTCAAAGTCCCTTTGATTATGTGTGTTTTGGAAGATATGTCTCAAGAAGAATGCGCAGGAATATTAGGGGTATCCCAAAAAACCGTCGAGACAAGAATCTATCGCGCTCGAAAGAAGCTGGCTGAAATTTCGCTATAAAAACCATAATAGATATGAATGTGATGCTTCTGCTCAATTGGACATGGGGCAGTCCTTTTACTGTTAAATTTTAAGTCAGTTAACAAGAAAAACCTGAGGGATAGACAGTTTGTCATCGTATCAAGGATATCTAGATTTTACATTCCTTAAATCAAATGAAAGAGGTTTATGATGACCAATATATCTAAAATAATGTTTTTTGTTTTTCTGCTTGGCTCTTCGTCAGCGGTCTATGCGAATCCTGACGGCAAGCAACAAAAGATGCCCATGGATAATATGATGAATTGCATGAAAGGGGGCATGTCACCGATGATGGAAAAAATGCACATCCGAATGGGAGAACTGATTGAACAATTGGAAAAATCTCCGCAGCGGGACGAGATGATGAAAATGCATAAGGATATGACGGAACATATGGGAACAGTAAAAATGATGCATAAAGATAATGCACCAGATATGAAGGCGCCGAAGTCTGAAAAGAAACATGATCATAAGTATTAAGAGCCAATAAGAGGGCCAGAAATGAGGCCAAATAGGCCTTGGCAGGCGTTTTGTTTCCGGTCTTTGGCATATTGTGCGGGAGTGAAACATGGGAGTTTTACACATATCAGGTTCCGGCATTTATTCCTAAATTGTCGTTCTTATAAGACTTGCCAAATGAGGAATATCTATGGAACATAATCATTCTACAAAATATAAGAAAAATAGTTTAAGCCTTGTAGGCGCGGTCTCTATGGGTACTGCTGTTATTATAGGTGCCGGAATATTTGCCCTTACGGGACAGATTGCCGAGTTGGGCGGCCGATGGTTCCCCATGGCCTTTCTTGTTGCCGCTATCGTAACCGCATTCAGCGCCTATGCTTATGTGAAAATGTCGAACGCCTATCCGTCTGCGGGCGGTATTGCCATGTTTTTAGAAAAAGCCTATGGCCGTGGCACCATAACGGCGGCAAGCGCCTTATTGATGTATTTTTCGATGGTGATTAATGAAAGTCTCGTGGCGCGGACTTTTGGGACGTATAGCCTGCAATTATTTGATGTTGACCATATTGATTGGCTTGTACCGATGTTAGGGGTGGGACTTTTGCTTGTCAAGGGCGGAGTAAAAACAGGCCACAGGGCGGCGTAAAAGTC
>TARA_R110002073_G_scaffold65009_1_pt1 | contig 11644 bp, 9 predicted proteins | sample TARA_R110002073 | Tara Oceans TARA_R110002073 (sample SAMEA4397174) | marine metagenome | biome: Polar Biome; feature: [DCM] deep chlorophyll maximum layer (ENVO:01000326); material: water (ENVO:00002006), including particulate matter (ENVO:01000060) such as... | depth 40 m
CAGCTTCCGCTTGCTGAGCAGCATGACGACGCTCGGATTCTTCACGTGACAGGGCCACGGAAGTCCGAACACCTTTGCCAACGAAATCCATCAGGCCGGAGACAACCCGTTCATTGGGGTCAATACCGGCACAGCTCAGCACTTCGCGGCCATCGCGCGAACGCGCCCAACGTGCAATCTGCTCTGGACCATTGCCATATTTCTTGTCATCGGCAATTGCGTCATCCAACGCAGCCAGAACTACTGCTGCGAAAAGTTTGCGGGCACGGTTACCTTGTTCATTGTTAAAGGCAGTGCCATCAACGAAATCTTTCATCTCGTCGTCCTTTCTATTATTCTTGCTCTTGTCATTTAGGCGTGGAGGTCCTTATGACGGATTGAGTGCGATTCGGATAGACCTTTATTGCATGACAGTTATGCAAATTTCGCATACCATGTCGCAAGCGCAGCATCGTAGGGCTGCCTTGCGCGGGACAGCTATAACACATATAGGTCACCCAAATTCTTCTTCAACTTTATTGCTATGGTGCGGATACATGCCAAAGATTAACGGGAATGAAATCAGGCCGGGAAATGTTCTCGAACATAACGGCGGCTTGTGGGCTGCTGTTAAGGTCGACCACGTAAAGCCCGGCAAGGGCGGTGCCTTTGCCCAAGTCGAAATGCGTAACCTGCGCAACGGGTCGAAATTGAACGAACGGTTTCGCAGCGCCGACAAGGTTGAAAAGGTACGGTTGGTACAGAAAGATCAACAATTCCTGTATGAAGACGCAGGAATGTTGGTCCTCATGGACACAGAAACCTATGAGCAGGTTCAGCTTTCTGCCGAACTTTTGGGCGAACGTCGTCCGTTCTTGCAGGACGGAATGATGGTGGTTGTTGAATATCACGAGGATGAAGCCTTGAACGCTTCATTGCCTCAAAAGGTTACCTGCAAGATCGTTGAGACCGAGCCTGTTGTGAAAGGCCAGACAGCCGCGAATTCTTTCAAGCCGGCCATTCTGGACAACGGGGTCAAGGTAATGGTGCCGCCGTTTGTCGGGCCTGACGAAGATATCATCGTCAACACTGAAACAATGGAATATTCAGAGCGCGCCTAGCCTGAGCGTTGACGTTACGTCATACCTTCGCTGCATCGCAGAGCCCCGGTCGATCCGGGGCTTTTTCCGTTTTTGAAGGACGTCTTGACAGCGCCGATTCGTGAGAACCCCAATTTTGACGGTTAGATTGTTGCATTTATGCATCAATTCTTCACGCCGCTTTGTGCTTGGAAACATTGCCTTTCGATTTCGCGCCCCGGGATTTTCGGCACGCCGGCGATTTCGATATCGCAGCGCACTCGGCGTATTTACCGAACTTTGAACACCAGCCTATTTTTTCCAATTTGGAATGTTATAGCTAGGTGGAAACTCAGGGGGGGCATGATGTCGGATATAGTCGTCTATTCTGCGAAAAAGATTATCACCATGGATGTAAACCGGCCCGAGGCGACCCACGTCGCTGTGCGCAACGGCGAGGTTCTGGCGGTGGGTGATGCACGCTGTGCTGATCAATGGGGTACGGTGACCCATGACGACAGCTTGAAGGATGCCGTTTTGATGCCAGGCTTCATCGAAGCCCATGCGCATATGATGGCGGGGGCGATGTGGGAATATGCCTATGCCGGATTTCACGACCGGATCGATCCGGATGGCAAGCTTTGGCCAGGCCTGACCGACATCGACGCGGTGATCGGCGGGCTTTCCGATTACGCGCAAGGTCTGGACGATGACGCGCCTTTGGTCGGGTGGGGGTTTGATCCGATCTTTCTGAAGACAGAGAGGTTGAGCAAGAAGCATCTGGACCAGATCAGCACGACCAAGCCGATTGCCATACTCTATTCGAACCTCCATCTGATGTGCGTGAATTCAGTCGCTCTTGAAATGGCGGGCTTTGACCATACAACCAATGCCGAAGGTGTCATCAAGGGGCCAGACGGTACGCCCACAGGCGAATTGCAGGAAATGGCCGCAATGTTTCCGGTGATGCGACGTCTGAATATAGATTTTCGCGGGCTGAGCCAAAAGGAAACGTCGATCCGTGCCTATGCCGACGTGTCGCGACGGGCAGGGGTGACCACCGTCACCGACCTGTATTCCGAGATGGAGGAAGAGGACGTGGCAACCATGCTGCGCGTGACTGGCGAAGACAGCTATCCGTTGCGCATCGTGCCGGCGCTTGGCGCGATGTCCGGGCCCAAGGCGATCGCCGACAAGGCCGAAGCCTTGGCAAAGCGCAGCACCGACAAGCTTCGGCTGGGGGCAGTCAAGCTGATGACCGACGGTGCTATCCAGGGCTGGACCGCGCGGATAAAATCTCCCGGATATGTCGGCGGACAGCCCAATGGCATCTGGAACACCCCGCCCGAGGTGATCTTTCAACTGGTCGAAGAGCTGAACAGTCGTGGCATTCAGATGCACATCCATGTCAATGGCGACGAAGCCGCAGAAGTGGCGCTGAACGCGATCGAAGCTGCCTTGCGCAAACATCCGTGGATGGGCCATCGCCATGTGCTGCAACATTGTCAGATGATGGGCCGTGACCTGTTTACGCGTGCCGCCGATATGGGGTTGTGCTGCAATATATTCGCCAATCACATCTATTACTTTGGCGATCAACATGTCGCTATGACCATTGGGGTCGACCGTGCCGAACGGATGGACGGTGCGCGGTCCGCCATTGATGCGGGTGTGAATATCGCGATCCATTCGGACGCGCCGGTGACGCCGATGGCACCCCTGTTTACCGCGTGGTGCGCCGTTAATCGCCAGACGACTTCGGGGCGCACATTGGGTCATGCGCAGCAGATTACCGTGCAAGAGGCGCTTTTCGCGATCACGTTGGGGGCGGCCTATACATTAAAGCTCGACCGCGAAATCGGGAGTATACAGACCGGCAAGCGCGCTGACTTTACGGTATTGGGTGACGATCCGACCAAGGTTGACCCGATGGCGCTCAAGGACGTGCCGGTGTTGGGAACCGTCTTTGGAGGACGGGTGCATCTGCTATGAAACCGCGTCTGCCGTTGGCGGTGGTTTCGGGGTATCTTGGCGCTGGCAAGACAACCTTGATCAATCGCCTGTTATCCGAGCCACACGGGCTGCGGTTGTTGGTGATGGTCAACGATTTCGGCGCGATCAATATTGATGCCGACCTTCTGGCAGAGGCAGGCGATGATACGATGACCTTAACCAACGGGTGCGTATGTTGCACCATGGGTGCCGACCTCTATATGGCGATTGGCGATGTGCTTGATCGCGACACGCGCCCCGATTATCTGGTGATCGAAGCGTCGGGCATAGCGGACCCGGCCCGTATCGCCCAAGTCGCCATGGCCGAACCGGATCTGGTTTACGGCGGCATCGCTACTGTCGTGGATGGGCAAACCTATGCGTCACTGGTGGCTGACCCTCTGATAGGTGCGCAGATCGAAAGGCAGACTAGCGTCGCCGACCTGGTGTTGATCAGCAAGCTGGACCACCCCGACCCGGCTTTGACATTGCGCTTGGGAGTGCAGTCCCGCGCGGCTGTGGTCGACCTGGCAGAGCGAAATGCACTGGCACCGTTGCTATTCGGGGGGGCACCACGGACCATCCCGATGGTCAAGGGGCAGGCCCACGCGCCCTATGTCACCTGGAGCAGTTCAAGCCCAATTCAGTTGGACCATGAAGCATTGCTGGCCAAGCTCAACACCCGCCCCGCAGGGCTGTTTCGGTTCAAGGGTTTTGTGGCTGGCCCCTCGGGCCGCGGGTGGGAGGTGCATTGCGTCGGTCCCGCTGTCAGCGTCAAACCGATCAGCCAGGCGCAGGGCACCAAGGTCGTAGGCATCGGGCTTGAGGGGCAGATAAACCCCGAGCAGATCGAAAATTGGTGGCTCGACTAGGCGCGAGCCAGCCCCGGGCCGCCCGCAGCCTGTTCAGCCGTCTGTCATCAACGTAACGGTGGCATCCGCGGCCTGCATCGCCGCACGGGCACGGTCAAAGCGCAAATACGCCAACGCATGGTTGCCAGATTGGGTAAAGATTGTGCCCGCGGGTTTGCCATCGGCTGAGATCTCGGTGCCCGATGTAACGGGCGCGCTGACTTCGACCTGGGCGAGTCCTTTGCGAAGCTCGGTTTTGTGCTTCATGCGGGCGGTCACTTCTTGGCCGACATAGCAGCCCTTGCGAAAATCGACCCCGTTCAACCGTTCGAATCCCATCTCGAGAATGAAGCTGTCTGGGCCAAGCTCGACCCCGTTTTCGGGTATCAGATACGCCACGCGCATGGCATCCCAATCGGTGTCGTCATCGACCTGGGCTTGATCACGGTAGGCCCGCCAGCCCAGACGATGATCACGCGGATCGGCATATCCGTCTTCGGGTGCGTCGCCCAGGCCACGATGCAGGTAGAGCGAGGTTGCCTCTATCGTCACGTCGGCGCGAAGTTTGTACATGGTCAATCGCTGTACCAGGCTATCGGCAAACGGCGCACCCACATCCAGTAATATCGCATCGTCGGCTTTGGATAGAAAAAAGTCCGTTATGAACTTGCCTTGCGGCGTCAGGATGGCGGCATAGATCGGCCCGTGATCCAGTTTGCGAATGTCGTTGGTAATCAAACCTTGCAGAAAACCGGTTGCATCGCGGCCCGTTATTCTGAGGATGCGGCGGTCATTCATATCGCTTGTCCTTTTAATCTTTGCCATGACATATAGCACCCCATAACGAAGCTGAAAGGGGCAACCATGCGGGCACCTATATCTGTGGTTATCCCGACCCTGAACGCCGAAGCGGGGTTGAGCAATTGCTTGACCGCATTGATGGAAGGGTTGGACGCCGGGCTGATCCGTGAATTGATCGTGACAGACGGAGGATCGCAGGATGCCACGCTTGCGCTCGCGGAGGCCTGGGGCGCTCAGGTGGTTGAGGGGGCGGCCTCGCGGGGGGGGCAATTGCGACGCGGTTGCGCCAAGGCGCAGGCGGATTGGCTGCTGGTGTTGCATGCCGATACGCAGTTGGCACCTGGCTGGACCAAGCCGGTGATCGCGCACCTCGAGGGTCAGCAAGCCGGGTGGTTCAAGCTGCGCTTTGACCATGGCGGATTTCCGGCAAGGTTTGTCGCGGGGTGGGCCAACACGCGAAGCAGGTTGGGTTTGCCATATGGCGATCAGGGGATGTTGATCCCGCAAACGCTTTATCGGTCCATCGGCGGGTATCCGGACCAACCCCTCATGGAGGACGTTGCACTGGCTCTGCTGCTGAAAGGTAAGTTGACTGGTCTGGATGCTACGGCGGTGACTTCGGCTGACAGGTACCGGCGCAGCGGCTGGATCAAGCGAGGGGCACGCAACCTGTGGACGCTGACACGCTATCTGGCCGGCGCAACACCGGCCAAACTGGCTGCGGATTATTCAAAGTGAGCAAGGCGAGAAAACGAGCCGTTAGCCCTTACCCGAACAGGCGTTGCCCCAAGCGTTGGAAAATGTTCGGGGCCGATGGCTTCAGCCCAGGCTGAAGTGCACGAAGCGCGTCCACGTTGCGACTGTCCGAGACGGTTTTTCCATCTTCGAACTGTAGTCGGTAAAGGTCGGCATAGATGCCGCCGCGCGCCAAAAGCTCGTCGTGTTTACCCTCGTCCATCACCCGGCCCCTGTCCATGACCACAATCTTGTCCGCCCCTCTGATGGTGGAAAGCCGGTGCGCGATGACCAGGGTGGTGCGCCCTTCTGACAAGCGATCCAAGGCTTGCTGAACGACCTTTTCTGACTGCGCATCAAGGGCGCTTGTTGCTTCGTCCAACAGCAAGATCGGCGTATTGCGCAGCAAGGCTCGGGCGATCACGACACGCTGACGCTGGCCCCCCGAAAGGGCCGACCCGCGCGGGCCGACACGGGTCTCTAGCCCGTGTTCAAGCTTTGGCAGGAAATCCGCGACATGTGCAGCTTCAAGCACCTTTTGCAGCTCGTCGTCACTGACGTCTTCCCGGCCCAGAACAATATTCTCGCGCAGGGTTTCATCGAATAACAGCGCCTCTTGTGTGACCACTGAAAACAACCCACGCAGGTCGGAAATCTCCATGTCCTTGAGCTCTACACCCCCGATCGAAATGGTGCCTTTTTGCGGGTCAATCAGCCGCGTCAACAGGTTGAATATGGTTGACTTGCCAGCGCCCGACGCGCCGACCAGTGCAGTTGTCTGCCCCGCAGTTGCAGTAAGCGACAAGCTGTCGAGAACCGAGGCTTCCCCATACGACAGACTTACGCCGTCCAGCACGATGTCAGGCGCCGCCGTCGGCGCGGCAACAGGGTGCTCGGGCGATTTGAGGTTTACCGGCGCATCCATCAGCTCTTTGATGCGTTCCAGGGCTGCGGCGGCCGTCTGCCACAGGCCGCTGATAGCGCCCAAGCGGCGCAGCGGGTTAAAGGTGAAGCCCATTGCGGTGAAAAACGTCATGAACTGGCCGATGGTCTTTTCGCCGTCGATGATTTCGGAGCCTCCGTACAGGATCACAGCCATGAACCCGATTCCGGACATGATATCTATCAATCCCGGCAAAGCCGAATTGCCGAATGATGCGCGGACCTCGGTGCGTACATACGTCCGGGTCAGGTCGCGGTATTGGCGGGCCTGGTACCGTTCCAAGGCATTCAGCTTAATCTGGACGATACCGTGAAAAACCTCATCAAGCCGGGTAGACAGGTGCGCCCCAAGGTCACGGGCCTCGCGCGAGCGGGCGCGCACGAAACGCTGGGCCAATGCCGCGGGCATCACCATCAAAGGTACCCCGATGCAGGCCAGCAAGGCCCAAACCGGGTCAATGGACACCGCAACACCCAGCAAGACGATCAACCCGACAAAATCGCGCCCGGTTCCGGTGATGACGGCCTGCCAGACAGCCCCGATCGCGTTTACGTCGGATTGCACACGCTGCACCAGGAAACCCGGCGGGTGTGTCTGGTGAAAGGCCCCGTCCTGGATCATCATACGATCTAGCAGATCAATACGCATGTCCGCGGCCGATTTCTGCGCTATGCGGGTCAGCAAGACCTTTTGGACCACGCCAGCGATCGCCCGCAGAACAAAGATCCCGACCAACACCAGCCCGACCCAGATCAATGCGTTTTCTTGACCGGCCACAAAGACCTGATCGAACATCGGTTGCATGAGCTTGGCCAAGGCACCCATGGTCGCGCCTTCGACCGCCATGAAGACGAGGGCAATCAGCAGCAAGCCCATATGCTTGCGCAGGTAATCACGCCAAAGCCATTTCAGCAATTCGCTTGAGGTATAGGTCACGTCGCTCATACTTGGGCAGCATCCGTTAGGGTATCCATCCCGACGGGTTTACGCAGCCCGGCAGGGTAGGGCAAGCACAGCGACGTTGATTGCATGATTGACGCCACGCCGCGGCAGGATAAGTTGCATTAAATTTTCTGCGTGAAAGGCCCGCACATATGTCACATCATCCCAACCTTTCGCAAGGGCGCGGATACCTTGCGATACCGGGCCCGTCGGTGATGCCCGAGGCTGTATTGAACGCAATGCACCGTCCTGCGCCCAACATATATGCCGGTGAACTGATCGACATGATGCCGCCCCTGATGCAGGATTTGCGCCGCATCGCGAAAACCGACCACCAGTTGGCGATGTATATTGGCAACGGTCACGCCGCATGGGAAGCAGCACTCAGCAATGTGATTGCCCCAGGTGACAAGGTGCTGGTGCCAGCGACAGGTCGGTTCGGCATTGGTTGGGGTGACACGGCAACCGGCCTCGGGGCCGATGTAGAGGTCATGGATTTCGGGCTTCAAAGCGCGTTGGATATTGACCGCATTGCACAGAGACTCAGGGCCGATACAGCCCATGAGATCAAGGCGATTTTGGTGGTTCACGTCGATACGTCGACCTCGGTCGTGAACGACGTGGCGGGGGTACGCGCTATACTTGACGCAGCCGGACACCCGGCGCTGTTGATGGTGGACTGCATTGCGTCTTTTGCCTGTGACCGATTTGAAATGGATCACTGGGGTGTCGATGTGATGGTGACCGCCTGTCAAAAGGGGCTGATGGTCCCGCCGGGCGTGAGTTTTGTGTTTTTCAATGACCGCGCATCGGCCGTGCGCGCCGCTCTGCCCCGGGTAAGTCGGTTTTGGGACTGGACCCCGCGGGCCAACCCTGCTGAATTCTTCCAGTACCATTGTGGTACCGCGCCAACACATCACATCTATGGCTTGCGCGCAGCACTGGACATGATCAACGCCGAGGGTATCGAAAACGTCTGGTCGCGGCACGCGACACTGGCAAGGGCGGTTTGGGCCGCTTGCGAAATGTGGGGAACCCAAGGGAGCCTTGCCCTCAATATCGCTGACCCCGCGCTGCGCAGCCACGCGGTGACGGCGCTGCGACTGGATGCGCCTCAGGCGACGCAGTTGCGCGATTGGGTCCAGGAGAATATCGGCCTTACCCTGGGCATAGGATTGGGAATGGCACCTGTGGGCAGTGCCGCAAGCCACGGATTCTTCCGCGTCGGGCACATGGGGCACGTCAACGGCCAGATGATCATGGGGGTTCTCGGGGGAATGGAAGCGGGAATGGCGGCACTTGGGATCAAGCGTGGGGCAGGTGCGCTCGACGCCGCGGCCAAAGTCATTGGCGGGGGTTAATTCCGGTGCCGTGCGCCGATACGGTCTATTGCGATTCTAACGGCCCAGCCCGTAAGCATTACCGCTGGAAGACCCCATATTGCCCAAATCAACATGAACACCCACAGGACATTCACGCCAAACATGACGACGCAGGCGCTGATGTAATTTGGGGCAGATCTGCCTTGGTCGGTGTGGCGCATCGGTTCACTCCGGTACGGGGGACCTCGCAATCATATGCCGGATCAGGCTTGTGTCATCCCGATTTTGGCATCGGAAAGCGCGTCGGGTAGGGCGGCTGCAAAAGCGTCCAGGTCCGCCGGAGTACCGCAGCTTACCCGAATGCAGCGGTTTTGCGGTGCGGCAAAGGGCATGCGAACGAATATGCCGCGTGCGACCAATCCGTCCAGCACTGCCTTGGCAAAAGCAGCGTCACGCCCGCAGTCAACAGCTACGAAATTCGCCGCCGAAGGTAGGGGTGACAAGCCATTGTGTACAGCAATTTGCGCGATCCGGTCGCGCGCCGCTGCAATCCGTTCCTGAACCTGGGCAAGCCATCCGGTGTCAAGCAACGCTGCCAGCGCCCCCGCCTGAGCGGCGCGGTTCATTCCGAAATGGTTGCGCACCTTGCCGAAGGCCGCGATCAGATCGGGCGTGCCGATGGCATATCCCACCCGCGCCCCGGCCAACCCATACGCCTTGGAAAAGGTCCGCATCCGGATAAGGCGCGGGTCATCTGCATTCAGGGCAGGGGCGGCCTCGGCTGGGGCGCATTCAATATAGGCTTCATCCAGGACCAGAAGGCAGCCTTGCGGCAACATATCAAGCGCGCTGGCAATCTTTTCTCCGGTGTGCCAACTGCCCATAGGATTGTCGGGGTTGGCAAGATAGACCAGCTTTGCATCTTTCTCCGAAGCTTCCTTGAACAAAGCTGCCACATCTTCATGGTCGTCGAGATAAGGCACTTTATGCAGAATACCCCCATAACCCGCGACGTGGTAATTGAACGTGGGATACGCCCCCTCAGACGTGATGACCGGATCGCCCGGGGCAATCATCAGGCGAACCAGATACCCCAGTAACCCGTCGATGCCTTCGCCTACGATAATGTGTTCGGGGGTGACAGAGTGATGTGCGGCCAAAGCACTGCGCAGATCAAAGCTTTCTGGGTCACCGTACATCCACTGTTGCGCAGCTGCCATCGCCTCTGTTGCCCGGGGGGATGGACCAAAGACACTTTCATTGGCCCCCAGCCGTGCAGCAAATCTGCGGCCTTGTGCACGCTCCTGTGTTTCCGGCCCCACAAAGGGTACGGTCGAGGGTAACGAAGCGGCGAGCGGCGTGAGGCGATATTGTGTCATGTCCATCACGTAGCGCATGTGAAGTCGGCTCAGCAAGGATAGAAACATACCTGACCAATCAAACGCATGCCGTAGCGTTTTGCTTTGCAAGCGCATGGGTCTGACGTCACACTAAATTCATTGGCCAGGAGGATATCATGACACGCGTTTCCGTTACCTATGAAGACCATATCGCGCATGTGCGGCTTACCCGCGCGGAAAAAATGAACGCGCTCGATCAAGAAATGATCGACGCAATAATCGCAGCGGGAAGCGAGGTCGCTGCGTCCGACGCCCGCGTTGCGCTGATATCCGGTGAAGGCAAATCTTTCTGCGCTGGTATCGATATCAACGGGCTGAGCTCCATGGCCGGGGGGGACCCGGCTGACCTTATGATGCCCCGAACGCACGGCAATGGCACCACCAATCAATGGCAAGAGGTGTCGATGATCTGGACCCGCCTGAGCATACCGGTGATCGCAGCGCTGCATGGCAAGGTTTACGGGGCGGGGCTCCAGCTCGCCCTTGGGGCTGACATCCGTATCGCGGCACCGGATACAGAAATGGCGGTTATGGAAATGAAGTGGGGGATCGTGCCCGACATGGGCGGCATGGTGTTGCTCCCCAAACTGGTGCGCGGTGATATACTACGTCTGCTGACCTACACCGCCGACCCGATTGACGCGCTCAGTGCTGAACGCTGGGGCCTGATTACGAAACTGGCGGACGATCCCGTTCTGACTGCAATGGAACTTGCAGAGGTGATTACCGGTAAAAGCCCGAGTGCCATCAAGGCGGCCAAACGCCTGATCACATTCGCCGAGGTTTCCGGCGTGGACGACGTTCTGCTTGAAGAATCGCGAGAACAGGCAGCGCTGCTGGGTCGGCCCCACCAAATGGAAGTTATCGCCGCAGAATTTGGCAAGCGTCGCGCGGTGTTTTCCGACTGACAGGTTAGCCCCGCCTGAGATTTCAGACGGGGCCTTCCAAATGGACGATCTTCGCTTCCCAGCTAGGACCGCGAGGTCAAGATCACTGCAAATGATTTCCAAATGGTAAAAAATCCTCGCCGAAGGCATTTTTCTTCTGGTGGATCAAAAGAGATTTATGCCTTCGGCGAGGATTTTTCACCATTTGGAAGCGACGGCGATTATCCCAATTCAGCCAAACGGTTCAGAGCGGCCTGAAGCTGGTCTGCTTCTTCCTGACGCGCGTCAAGGTTGCTTTGGGCTTCGGCGACAACTTCGGCCGGGGCGGAAGCGGCGAATTTGGGGTTGTTCAGGCGCCCCTTCAGACCGCCGATCTCCTTACCCAGTTTGTCGAGTGACTTTTGCAAACGGGCTTTTTCCGCGTCGATGTCGATCAGCCCCGCAAGCGGGAGGCCAAAGCTCGCGCCCGGCGCGGCGATGGAGACGGTGCCTTTGGGGAAGCTCTCTGTCTTCTCGATGGTTTCGACCCGTGCCAGACGTTTGATCATTACCTCGTTTCGGTCCCATGCGGTTTGGCCGGCGTCGTCCATGTCGGTATAGAGCATGGGTACTTTGAGCCCCGCAGGCACATGCATCTGTGCCCGTGCCGAACGGATGGATTCGATCAGGCCGATCACCCAGTTGAGTTCGCGGTCGGCGTCGGCGTCCAGCAT